>Ga0182004_10000575_pt1 | contig 23201 bp, 11 predicted proteins | sample Sormic07211540_1_FD_120479 | JGI IMG/M metagenome (GOLD analysis project Ga0182004, IMG submission 120479) | Endophyte microbial communities from Sorghum bicolor roots, Mead, Nebraska, USA - 072115-40_1 MetaG | ecosystem: Host-associated > Plants > Roots > Unclassified | place: USA: Nebraska...
AGACTATTAATATTAATGATGCATAATAACTATCATTAGAGTAATAGTTTAATATGTTTTCATAATATAAAATTGTTTGGAGATAGAAATATTGCTAGTTTTTACAAACCTAGTCAAATTTAAGAATGTTTGACCTGTACAAAACCCTAGGAGACTCTCTTTTTGAAATGGAGAGAGTATATACATGCAAACAAAAAAAATTCATGAATTGTTCCACCATTTAGAACGAACCTGATAGATTTCAGCTAGATTACATTTAGAATACAAAGTCACAAGTTTATAGTGCCAGTGTCAAGTTTTGTTATAATTCCCGGGGAGAGAAGTATAAGGGTAATGATGCAGGGTAGTCCTTAAAAAAATGAGCGAGTTACTGAAGTAACCAAGAACATCCTTTTGTACAATATGTACTTCCCTAAAGCCTAGACAAGCTGCAAGAGGTAAGTAAACGACTCCATATTTTTCCAAAGGTCTGCACAGCTCCTAAGTAAAAGTTCAGTACCCGTACGTGGAAGTTCCACACAGGACCTTAACAGCAAAAAGAAATTAAAAAAAAGAATCTAACAACAGATAAATAATAAAATTATTCCATGCAGTTCCCACGTTTCAAACCGACGACATTAACAATTACCTAAAAATGTGCAGGTCATGGCAAAGTATAATTAAAATAATGCGAAAAAGGATAGGCCAAGGAAATACCGGTACCAAAGATATAAAAGAAGGCAGAGGGGAATGGAAGAGTCCAGGAGCAAGAAACACTCAGAAGCTGCCCAGAGCTACCACCACTCCATCTCATCCCCACCCTTCCTCCTACTATTCTCCTTCAAACAGCAAAATCTGTGTGTCTCCTGCCAGCTAATAAGAAAAAGAGCATGCACATCCGAGAAGAGCAAGCTATGCCATCAACAGTGACAGGCATCATGGTGGTGATTGCTTATTCTTGCATTGGCTTCTTTAATTTCCTTCAAGATTGCTATGCTCTTTCCGGCTGTTCTTCATTCTCTTACTGAATTTGCAGCAGATCCATCAATCCATCTTACACACGCTAGCTCCTTTTGTGTCGTTTTTGTGTGCAGTCGACCCTGACTTCGGCGGGGCTGAAGCTGAAGGAGCCGGCGACGATGTCCCCTGGTGGCTCCGCGTCGGTTGCTGCTGGATTTGGGTCTGCTGCAGAGAGGAACAACGGCAGGGGCAAGGGCAAGACTGAGATCAAGCGCATCGAGAACACGACCAACAGGCAGGTGACCTTCTGCAAGCGCCGCAACGGCCTCCTCAAGAAGGCGTACGAGCTCTCCGTGCTCTGCGACGCCGAGGTCGCGCTCATCGTCTTCTCCAGCCGCGGCCGCCTCTACGAGTACTCCAACAACAGGTTTAATTTGCTCTTTCCAGTTCTGTGCATCCCAAGCATCTATCTCTGTGTACTGCTAGTGACACAGTAGTACTACTCCACTGAAATATGCGCACATACGATAGATTATACGCCTAACAAATCATCATATATAATCCATGAAATGGGGGAGGCTATAAGTGATGAGTCTGTCCGTAGACACATGATGTATCATATTGCTGAATTATTCTTGTGAATTCTTTCCGAATTGGAGCAAGTTAGCTCCCAGCTTTCTTGTTGCGAACAGGAAAGCTGCATTTTCTTTGCTACTACTACATGTTTCTGTTTATAAACTGTCTTGCTTATTTTTATGCTACCGGAGAGAGGCCATCCGGTCCGGTAGCAAGGGGAGGGCGAAAGAAATTGCAACGGTTTCTCTTGCGCGTGTGTGTGTGTGTGTGTGTGTGTGTGTATTCCGTCATCCTGCTGTGTGTGCTTGTGGCTCCCCTTTCCGGTTTCTTTGGTGTTCCTGGTGATGTGAGCTAGATGTCTTGATAGATTCAGCGCAGGGGTATGCTTTGTGAAGGGATATGTACATGCTGTGCCTGTGACTGTGAGGTGAGCTTTTCTTGTGTGCGTGCAGTGCAATGGGTGCCTCTGCGTTTTTGCTTTGGCTTGGCGGTCCGCTTCTTTTCTTGCTCCATTTATTTCTTTCCCTTCTATGATCCATCACCGATCCCTGAGAAAGAGAGAGAGAGAGAGAGAGAGAGAAGGGAAGGGAGAAAGAGGGAGGAAGGCTTAGATCTCTCATACCTCATGATATATAGCAAGCATATTCTCACACAAAAAAGTGAAAACTCATTTCTTTTCTTTTTTGAAGGAAGAAAAAACTCATCTTTTCCCCCCTCTGGTCTCATCTTCCCTTTTTGGCCTTGTTTAGTTCCCAGAAAATTTTATAAAATTTTTCACATTCCCTGTCACATCGAATCTTTAGACGCATGCATGAAGTATTAAATATAGACGAAAATAAAAACTAATTGCACAGTTTGGTCGAAACTGACGAAACGAATCTTTTGAGCCTAGTTAGTCCATGATTGGATAATATTTTTCAAATACAAACGAAAGTGCTACAGTGTTGATTTTGCAAATTTTTTCGGAACTAAACAAGGCCTTTGTTGCTTTGGTCATACAGGTGCAGATCTAAGCAATCCTTTTCGTTCTCTTAGCTACCTTTGGGTCACTAGATGTGCGTGCGTGCAGTAACTCGGTAACTGTACGTATGCAAAATTGTGAGTGTGAACGAGCGAGGTAAATATTTGTAAGGGTGCCACCAGCCATCTAGTTGCCTATTTCCTGCCACTTGCTATGATGTTAGGGTTAGGGTTCCATCCCATGTGCCTCCACCATCATCACCATCCTCTCTCTGTCTCTCTCTCTTTCTCTCTCTCTCTCTCTCTCATACTGTCATAGAGTGTGTGTTCTGTAGATGTTACTGTTGTCCCTGCGTGTGGTGGTTGTGGTCTCCTCGTCAGGTCCATGTATGTGTGCGCTGTGCACTGCTGCATACGCTAAAGTGATATATGCCCATCACGGGAGTTCTGTAGCCTCCCTGCCACCACCTAGCACGTACTGTACAGTTTTTAATTAGGACTCACAGAAAATAAAAAAGGAGGTAAGTAATGCAGAAGGAAATGATAACATGAAATTGAAAATAAACAAGCAAACCTCATACAAGATAAAATTTGCTCAGGCATTTGTGCTTATTTTAAAAATTTCCCTAGCTAATAGATCCTTATTATGTTGCACGTACTCATAGGTGTCATGATTCATGACTGAACGATGAACGAATGAATAGATTCATCACAGCTTCGATAAATTGTAATCACTCCATATGATTGTATGCAATTGACTTGTAAACTCAAAGAACAACAATGTGTTATGTGCTCACAGAAATTTGATTATTATGATGATGATTGGGTCCTGATATTTGAAGTGAATGTTTACTGGTAATAGTAAAAATAGTGTTCACTGCACCATAAACCTGATATGATTTTTTTTAAGAAAACCTACTTTATAAGAAACCAAATTACTTTTCTTGAACAGCTTCTGGGAAAGATCAAAATTTGATCTATATTATTGTAAAATCTAAAGGAAAAAAAAGAAGCTTAATTATTAGATGCATTAGTCAACATGGTATTGCTATGACGCTTGTACATATACAAATTAAGGATGATATACTTGCACATTGTATCAATTTAGATTTTGTACTTGGTATAAAAGTATCTCGTGCCAATTTTAACTAGGAAAATAGTCCAATTTTCCTCTGCTAGCTAGGCGCTAGTAGCCTAACAGAAAATGCAAAGTTAAACTGAAATGTTTGCTCAAGGCTCGACAGAATAACGGATCTCACCATAGATGTTTGGTCTCCGTGACCATATGGGAGGACCTAATAACAGTGTGTGCCAATTTTGTGTGTTATTGTGATGAACATGAATGCTGTATATACGGATCGGAACCAATGGCATGGCTTCCTTGCCAATGATGCATCGGGGGACTACAAGGGGGGAAGAAAGCTGGAACTGCGAGCTGGTGCTCGTCAGAATAGTTAAATGGCACTCTACGTACTATACCAGGGTTGGCTTTGGCCTGCTGGGTAAAAGCTGAGACCCTGGCTTATCAATGCATTCCTTTGTGACCAACGGGTAGTAGATGTCCACTGGTTGCAGCCAATCTCTGGGTAACGCATGGCTACTGCCAAAGCATGCTCTCGAGGATGCTAAGGTATTTGCTAGATTCACCTACATAAGAACCGTACCTTTGAAATTGGTAGTATATATGTTATGCGAATCAAAGAGTTTCTTTTCTCATTCCCCCTTGGTCTTGGAAATAGTGGTTGGCATTGGCACTACGCGGGTGTTAGATTCCCCCCCCCCCCATATTATTAATCTTTTTAAGCACGCTAATAAAATGCTTGGCCTGTGGGATGGATGTGATATGAGTTCCTAAAAAGTAGTGATGAGTTACTTGTTAATTAATTAATCTGTCTATGGCAACTGCAAAATTGGCATGCTTAGAAAATATGTCGTCTAAGGATAGCTAGGATTCAGATTTCAGTAAAGATGCATGATTCTTGTCTCATATTTCTTTTAGCAAGAATAAAAGTGTGATATTAATTTACATTTTGTTTTTGAACACAAGACATTTACATGGATTCCTCTTTTTCTTACACATCTTTAGACTGCTGATTTTCACTAGCAAACTAATGTAATGTGAATATTGCACCATTTTTTAGACGGTTGTTTAATTTTTGTGGTGTAAAAATTGTTATTTTGAAGAATCATTCAGATCCATCACCTTTCTCCTTTCACTTCCTTTGCACCACTAACATAAGTTTCTTAACAAAAAAAAATCTAGATGTTCCTTTATATTTGTTTATATGCCATACTTATTAGCACAAATGGCCACTTAAGCAACACACAAGAGAGATGCCTCAACTTGGCTGTGGATGCATCAGTCACTCCGCACACCATCACTATTGCACGCTTTTGGTTTTATTATATTTATCAGTTTCTCAATGTTCAAAGGATTCGAAATGTATGATTAGGGTTTGCTTTGAAGTGGGCAATTTCCCAGATTTTTTTTTGGTTCAGTTCAAGTTGTAATTAAATCCTAATGTTTAGATCTCGATCCCCCTTTCCAAAACGCTCGGGTTTGACTTTCTTGAAAAAGCGAGGATGAAATTTTTGCTATGCTTAGTAGCTTATTATAAGAGAGCTCCAGTTCTAGAATGTCCATTTTAATTTCCAGAACCGGAAAAGCACAACTAATTCGGAGTTCTGATTTTATTTTTAGAAGAACTGTAGTAGTTATTAGATGTAGCATTACATGAGGTTCAAACTCCATGTGCACTACAAACACATAATAAGAACTCAAGTTCCATGCAGATGCATCTAATGCAATTGCAGTTGATATTTAACCCAATGGTATACAATACTCCCTCCGTCCACGAAAGAATCAATTTCTAGAATTGTCTTAAGTTAAACTTTTTAAACTTTGACCAAATTTCTAGAAAAAATACTAAAATTTATGGTATCAAATTAGTATCATTAGATTCATCATAGAATATATTTTCATATGATGCGCATTTTATGTCATAGATGTTATTACTCTTTTCTATAAAGTTAGTCAAACTTAAAAAAGTTTGACTGACATGAATTTTAGAAATTGATTCTTTCGTGGACGGAGGGAGTATTAGTGAAGAATGAAGCAGTAATAAATTCACTAACAATGTGAGCAATGACTGTGTGCATGTATGTTCTGCTAAAATGTAACAAATCATTGTTGCACTAAATAATATAATATACTACTCCTACTTAAGAATGTTGTTGCACGTTTTGTTATTATCAGTAGCATTGATATGGACTAGTCTCAGTTTCGCACGACACTGCTGCTATGTTCAGTCAACTTCCTTTTTTTTATACCAGAGCAGTCAGCTACTTAAATGCCATTTTTGAGAAGTTTTAATTTCACCTGAACCAACCTTTTTATGCTTATATAACTAGATCAGGAGAATGACAATATTAATAATAAAATCAATGAAGGATAGGCGCTCACCCTAGCATTTTTAATAGGCAGAAGGTGAGAGTAGGACCCTGGTTGAATGAGTCATGCTAGTAATAATATGAACCTGGTTGGTCTCAACATTGACAATGTTCATGCTTATTGATAACAAAACTAAAATGATTGTGCTTGTATACTTCAATATCAAATGTCTCATACTCATCATAGTTCTAGGTCTAGTCTTTCAAAAACAGTAGTTCCATGCCTTGATATGTTTTTTGAGGTTTAGTGTTGTGGACTGAGTTATATGTTCTTTTAAATGGTAAGTATAATTTTATTGAACCAAATTTGTCGGAATTAAAGGTGGGCTTAATAGATATGACATGTGCTCTCTAACTATTTCTGACTAAGAGTAGGAAACGATCCTCCAATGTATATATATAAATTGCATGTGCTCTCTAACTATTTCTGAGTTATGTTCTTTTAATTGGCATGGATTGTGGGTTTTGTAGTAGTGAGTGTGGAATTTCTAATTTGTTGAATTAAAATAAATATAATACTATGAATTTTTTAAATCTAGGAGCTTGACTTTTAAACGCAAAATGTGGGGGTACCGAAAGATAAATGAGTGATATTCTTGACTTGGCATTAGCATATCACTCATTTATCTTTGAGCGCCAATTATTTCTTTGAAATTTGTTTTTTCACAAAGTATTGGCCATGTGTTGACGTCATAAAGTGAGCAAAAATGACTATAAGTTAGTGAGTTAATATCCATTGTCTTGCCATCTTATGACCATTCAATCCTAAATCAAATTGCATTTAGTTGCCCAATTTGAAGTTTTTCAGCTAGCTGCCGTTGGTTTGAATAAGGTTTTGGGTTCTGAGGTACACTAAGCATGTGATATATCAGTAGCAGCACAGTATGTCACAGCTCATCAACTAGGTATTAATAACTGATGGCAAGGGTCAGGAAAATGCAGAGCTAGGCACCTACTCCATCCGTCCCAAAAATAGTGTCGTTTTAGAATTTCAGACATCTTATTTGACCATTCGTCTTATTCAAAATTTTTACATAAATATTATATATTTTGTTAAAACTTATTTTATCATTAGAGATACTTTACTCATGATTAATTTATTTTGTAGTTTACATAAAATTTTTGAATAAGACGAAAGGTCAAACACGATGTCTCAAAGTCAAAAACGTTACTATTTTTGGGACGGAGGGAATACCACATTCTAGCTAGCATAAAATATAAGCATGAAGAGCTATGAAAAGACACCCAACCGGGAGAATTTGTAGGACTGGCAGAACAGTACTACGCCCAGACGTTTGATCAGACATGAAAAAAAAGTCCTCGGTAAAGAGGAAAATCACTACCCCAATCCCGGAAAAGCTGTGGAGATGTGCACAACTCTTGAACCGATAGGTCGACTGATGTTCCCACACTTGCCAATGGTTTTGAAGTATGTCTTGCCTGGACTTGTGGCTCCACATTTGTTGTGCAACAATAGTATAGAGAACAGTTACGTCTGCAGCGCCCTGAACATGTCTATGCAGCATCATATCTATTAGATATAGGCCTCGTTTAGTTCCGAAAAGTAAAAAGTTTTCGGTACTGTAGCACTTTTGTTTGTTTGTGACCAATATTATCCAATCATGGACTAACTAGGATCAAAAGATTCGTCTCGTGATTTACAGCTAAACTGTGTAATTAGTTTTTATTTTCGCCTATATTTAATGTTTCATGCATGTGCCACAAGATTCGATGTGACAGGGAATCTTGAAAACTTTTTGGTTTTCAGGGTGAACTAAATAAGGCCATAATTAGGTTACTCATTCTATCCCAAAATAAATCAATTTTTAAACTTGTCCAAAGTCAAAATATTTTAAGTTTGATCACATTTAATTTATAAAAACATCAATATTTATGACACTTATCACTAAATAAATCATAAAATATATTTTTGTAGTACATTTATTTGGTGTTATATATAGACAAGGTTACTCTTTATTATAAAATCGGTCAAAATTAAGATAGCTTGACTTTAAGTGATTCTAGAGTTTATTTTATTTTAGGACGGAGGTAGTAGTATTTTGGGACGATACATATTGGAATATGGCTCCATTTATATTATGTTGATTGTTTTCAACGCTCAGTAATGTGGAATTTAAGTAACAAACATGGCAAATTCTATAGCAATTAACATCTTTGGAAGATGTCAAATTTTAGTTATTGACTACTACCTCTGTTCCAAACCATAAGATGATTTGGGTTTTCTAGATACATTGATTTAACAATGTATCTCTACTTGGCAAATTCTATAGCAATTAACATCTTTGCAAGATGATCACAATAAGAGGATAAATAAACTGAAGGCTGCACTCAATGCACATGCCGGTGATGATGATCTTGGTGTATTATCGATAGCATCATTTCCACTAGAATGAGAAATATTAACACCACTCTTGGTAGATTTGAGTTTCCCTCTTCATAAAATATGAATTCTCCTAGGATCTCCATTATAATTTGGTTGTTTTAGTTTGCATATATATTTCGGTTCTAATTTGCATGTGTCTGAATGTTGTTGTAGCATTCGCACAGACATTATACTATTCTAGACATAATGTATCTTCTATGAGACTCCATTATTTTCATTTATTTTGGTTGTGATTGTTCTATTATATTTTGTATTGTTTATAGGAAGATATCTAGTTTTGCTACGGAACATTTTTTTTTCAAGTTTTCATCCTTCCGGCAGATACAATATTAATTTGTTCATTAAAGATCTCTTCTGCTTCATGTATGTGTACTAAACTCCAGTATTATACTGCGTTTACACGACTGCAGCGTGAAGGCCACCATTGAGAGGTACAAGAAGGCAAACAGTGACAACTCCAGCGCTGCTGGTACGATTGCAGAGGTCACGATTCAGGTAACATCATGTCGATCAGTCAACACATCATTTCTGTCTTTCTGATCCTAATGCCTGCAGACTCTGTAGTCTATTGATGAACCTAATGTGTAGGAGTACGCAACATTCCTTGAAAGTTGAAACTGTGGTCTAGTACAGGGTGCAAAATCTTCAGACTGGACAATGCACCCTGTAGGTTCTGGGCATTACACGACAGAAATTCCTGTGACGAACTGACAGATACTAATCCTTAAGAGAACCTGCTTGGACAGCAGTTCATGTGCAGTTGTACAGATAATTGTCCTCTCTGGAAGTCTGGATAGCTCTGATTCTTCATGCTTGAAATGATAGAGGATGACATGCATATTAGGACAAAAATGAAAACTCTGAAGATTAGTAGGAAAATTCTTCTCTTGACGTGTTTTTGTTTGTGACATTTGTAATATTCTTTCAGATTAAATCTACTACATACATTTTTTTTTGCAACTGACGAACATTTGATTGTGTATATATATATTTAGACTCTGGATATTTTTTTTTTGACATGCGGTATATATATGTATCTGCTAGCCTGGGAATTGCTATGAAGGCATGTATGTAGCTGATGTGGGATCAGACTAGCTGTTAGAAACAGAAAAAACTGAAGTAATACCTTTGATAGCTTTTAGGTCTGGATTGCATGAATCTTATTTTCTTTTCTGAAAGAGTAGCTCTAATTAGTACTAAACCAGTCTAATTTGTTGTAAAGGTTTACACTTTACACATACTTTAGAGATGCTTCTTGTTGTACAGGCACACGTAACTTTGTAAATATGGCAATTAGTGTGATCAAATGGAGTTTTTGTATTGCACATATTTTATTTTTCCTACAAATAGATTTCTATGAGATAAATTAATTGGAGTACATTGGCTTTTCTTGCAATTGACAAATGATTACACCATTTAGTTCATATTTTTCTTGCAACTCTTGGAATAGAAATCAACGCCAGGATGAAATATTATTAATCAAACTTTTGCAAACTTGCAGCACTACAAGCAGGAATCTGCTAGGCTGAGGCAGCAGATCACTAACTTGCAGAACTCCAACAGGTCAGTTTTTATACAAAATTATCATTTGCAGCCTCTGGTGAGTTAACAAGACAGAAAGGTCATTTGATGAATTTATAAGCCCCCAATGTTTCAGGGCCCTGATAGGTGATATCACAACCATGAGCCCCAAGGACCTCAAACACCTGGAGACTAGGTTAGACAAAGCACTTGGAAAGATTAGAGCAAGAAAGGTACCATGCGTATATATAATAATCAGATTTATTGCATTATGTGTGGAAACAGAAATATTTTGTTTACGAAATTAATGAGCATCAAACTTTGCAGAACGAAGTGCTGTGTTCTGAACTAGAGTACATGCAGAGAAGGGTAAAGAGCAAGAAGAGCACATTTTTTTCTCTCACAAATTTATTGATTTACTCGGCAATGAACAAAATAAGTCAAGGATTTCTTCTTTTCAGGAAATGGAGTTGCAGAATGACAACTTGTACTTAAGGAGCAGGGTAAGTAACCTGTTAGTTGCTAACGACTGTGAGATCACTCTTAGAAGAAAAACTTTGAACTGTAGTTACTGAAATGCTAGGTTATCTTAGCTTTGAAGAAAAAAAAACAGTGTAACAAGCTAATAAGTGTCTCACAAGCACAGGTTGATGAGAATGAAAGGGCACAACAGACAGTGAACATGATGGGGGCGCCATCGACAAGTGATTATCAGCAGCAGGGTTTTATTCCTTATGACCCAATAAGGAGCTTCCTGCAGTTCAACATCATGCAGCAGCCTCAGTTTTACTCCCAGCAGGAGGACCGGAAAGACTTCAACCTAGGTAGATTTTTATCTACCATATTTATTTGAAAGTATTTAAATGGACACCACTCAATTGTTTCACAATAACATGTAAAATCTTCTAAATTGCTCGCAAAAAAAAAGTAAATTCTTCTAAATGACACTACAGTTTTCTATATTTGGTCATCAGAAAACATGGAACCCATATAGAAACAAAATCACTATACAGTTAGTTTAAAATAATTAAACTGCACTTGGCTATATGAAATTTCTCCTAAGTACATCTCATTGCAGTTTTGAATCCTGATATCTTTTATTGTCTTCAGGTGGAAGATAGATAATGAACCTCTGGAGCTTCAGTTATCCGATATGATGTGCCTCAAGTGAGAAACTGGAGCTACATTATTAGTGTGAAATTATATGTAAGATTAGTACTACTGCTTCATGTGTGTGCGCACACGCCTACATAGTATGCACAATTTCATCCAACTATATTAAGGCTTGGCACTATGTGATATGTAATTAATCTTTATTTGCAGTCCAGGATATTTGTGATGCATGTCTCCTTAATTTTCAGCATATGAAAAATAAGTCACACATAATTAAAAAAGAATCCTAAAGCTGAGGCGCCGTGTTGGATGACTTAAACTGAAAGATAAGATTCTCCTGGATAGATGGCGGTGGTTATACATGCCATGCACATCTCACCTCTTACCCTTGTAGAGACTCATTCCCTCCCAATATGCGTGGATTAGAGAGGGTAACTAATTTTCATCTTCCATAATCCACTCCAATCTACACGGTGGATTTATCCAAACAAGCTCTATAGTTGTGAACGATTTTCTTGCCTCCTCTAAAAGGTTCAGTGTTCTTGTTTTAAGATGGAGTGAATAATTGCTTTGCTTCTCCTATAGTGATAAAAACATAAATAAGACTTATAATTTCAAATTAATCTAACACCACCAACCTGATGACAAGAAATGGATGCTCATTGCTAATAATTTCTCTGTCCACACCTAATTGAATTATAAAAACATTTTCCTATCACTTGATTATAATGCGAAATAGGCCATGGAGCAATTAACACATGGACGTGTTTGAGACTACTTCATGAACTCTACTCTATAAACTCCACTGCGGAATAACTCTACAAAAAACCTAGAGTTTGTGGAGCATCGTGCTCTCCAACTTTACCATTTTTTTTCTCGAATGAGTGCGTAGAGCTAAACATGTGTTTGGCTAAAAATATGGAGCGAAGTAGTCCAAAATACCACCTATATACCATAGAAAAATATAAAAATAATAAATCCTAAATATAGATAATATTCAATGAAGTAGCAGAACATAATACATAGTAGAGGAACAACTATTTTTTATTATTAGAACGATGATTTACAATATGTAGAACAATCTAAAATAAATAATTGAAACTCCAAAGATGAACATAATATAAAATATGTGTAATCTCAATTAAACCACGCATATGGATTGCAAGTAGTGACCTAATATGTATGGGCACATGTGTCATTACTTGCACAATGTTCGTGATGATTGATGAGCACATGTACCATGGCTAACGTGAGTTTTTGCAGTGGTGAAAATGCAATTGCTCGCAATGAGAATAATGAGCACAAGTATCCTGGCAACAAGTCTTAGTCATTGACTGAAACATGACCCAAAAGAATATTCATGAAGACTAAGGACATTATAAGGCGAATTTAGGTGATGTGATGGAGACATTTGTTTTAGTGTCTATTAGGGTTTTATTTTGCCTTTGGTCATACTATTAAGGAGTAGTCCAATGGTGTTCAACTTGTGAGAGCCAAAGTGAGAGAACATGAATGAACAAGAGGCTAAGTCTCAGTCAAGTTGATGATGAAAAGTTTCCCGATTGAGATGGTTTTAGTCAAGGATCTCAAAGAAGTTGATTAATCGAGATGGGACTTGAAATGGGTTGGAAAACACGGCAGAGATATGCATTATTCAATAAGGTTGATCCTTGATGTATCATCTAGTGGTATTATTTCATAGAAGAAGTGATTTTGGCCTAGTGACCATGTGATCGCCATATGATCTGATGGGGACTGTGTGACCCTAGTGGATCATTTGATGAGGCCAATTAAGCATGACTTAGTGACTCGTTGGCGACCTCATTGTGTTGCGTCATATGATCTGGTGAGGACTGTGGTTTTGACAGATCATTTGGTGAATGTCCAACTTGATTTAGTGACTCGTTAGCATGGATATTGGAGTGCACCGTACCGCATGATTTGTTGACGACTGTGTGACCTATTGGTGAATTGTCTCATGGGCCAAGCATAACTGTGTGACATGTTGGGCAAGTTTTGTTGTGCACCATATGATCCAGTGGGACTACGTGACCCATCAGTTTATCATATGATAACAAATATTTTGGTATATTCCGAACTAGCCATTAAAAAATTAGCCAATATAGTGCCATCATATCATCAGCTGTGGCAAGTGCAGCCTAGCAGGTCATCTGATGATGTCTACATCTATTATCTATTTCCAATGGCTAGCAGCCTCTTTACCCTATATATAAGTGTACCCCTAGCTCATTTGGGGTTCCTCTTCCACGTTACATATGCCAACACTTATATAGAGTGAAGAATTGAGTGTTATCGTCCTTGAACGCTATTGTGTTCTTGCTTGGGTTTTCTTAAGTTGAAGCTTGAAGATATGTTACTCTAGGCGATTGACATCACCTAGGTGGCCCAGTGGAGGACTTGGTGTTGTTGAAGTCACTTGAACTCCTAGGTAATATGTGTTATCTAATAATTCTAAACTAGGTGGCACCTAAGATAAAGCACAATTTAGAAAAAAAAAATCTAAAACTAGTTTCGTATGTTTTGAGTTAAAATAAATTTATATGAATTATATAATATAAAATCATGTTGTAGATTTTTAGTTGCATAAGTTTTAATTATTTTTGGCTGATTTATTGAAAAAAAATTATTGTTGCAACTTTTTTTTTCATAAAGTCCGTTTCATCCCTTAATCTATCAACATAATTTAATTTATCTCTCTCTCTCTCTCTCACCATAACATAGGTAAAAATTATTCAAAGAGCAAAATCGGGAAGGCTTCAAAAGACTAACCGATTTTTAAACCTTGAATGGAGTTTTTATTTCGTTCGCAAAAAAAAGAATGGAGTTTTTATTTTATTTTATTTTCATCAGACTTGATGGATCAAGTGCACTTTCCCTGGAGGAACACTAGCCTCCCTTTGGGATGAGCAGTTCAGATGAGCCGGCCCAACTACGTTCAATTTCTGTGCATCCGGCCCAGCCAAACATGAAACCCGATCCGAAAGACTGGACCGCCGCATCTGCGAGACGAGCCACGACGCGCGGACGGCCTCGTTTCTCTCCCGTGCAGCGAGCCTCAGCCTCTCACTCCCATCCTGCTGCACTTAGAAAAACCAGGGCCACCAAGCGCGGTGGTGGTGTGCCATTCCTTCCGGCTACACGCACTCCAGCAACCCTAGCTTTTTTCCTTGGAAACGCAGCAGCAAGAAACATCAAAACACACATCGATCGTCTTGCGCGTTCGTTCGTCGTGCATGCGATCCATGGGTCGTCGTCGCCTCGGCACCGTGGCGCTCGTGGCCCTCGTCGCGGCCTGCTGCCTCCTGTACTGCGGCGCGGCGCCCGCCGGCGCCGGGCTGACGACGACGGACCTCGGCGGGGCACCGCTGCTGCGGGTGGCGGCGCCGTGCGACGGAACGCTGGGGCAGTGCGCGGTGGGGAGCGAGGAGGAGCAGGAGGTGGGCGGCGGCGGCGACGCGCTCCTGCGGCGGGCGCTGGCGGCGCGGCAGCCGACCAACCGGTACATCAGCTACGCGGCGCTGCGCGCGGACCAGGTGCCGTGCAACCAGCGCGGCCGATCCTACTACAGCAACTGCGCGTCGCAGAAGGCCGCCAACCCCTACCGCCGCGGATGCTCCGCCATCACCCGTTGCGCACGCAACACCAACTGATCCATATCATATATATCATTCCGTCCTATATATCGATGCTAGCTAGCTAATCATATATATTTGCATGCATCCAAGAAGATGCAGCCATGGCAGATCCACATTGACGTGCCGGTGTGCATGCATCCAGGGTGGAGGAAGACAGGGAACATATATCCAAGAGTGTAGTTGTTTGCATTGCACTGATATGCATGTTTGACTTGTGTTATTTTTTTTCTTCTTGTGATGAATGATCAACGTCTATGTACCAGCTTATTAAGTAGTAATAGTAGTTACGTTCTCCAGTGGTTTGATTTCTGATGGGTTATATTATTTTGGGATTTTGTTCTTATGACCGGCCGGTTGTACTGAAATAAGTGGGTTCCAGAAAAAGGAGTCTGATTAGCGTCTGACTAACTGTGTCACTATAATAACGATATATTATAATATGTTATATTGATTGTAGTGGTGTTCATGCATCCTTCTCCTTTAATTTTGTTTTAACGTATACTACAATATAATATGTTGTTAATGCTCATATATGTATACTCCACACTTTAATTTCATCCTAATCATTCTTTCCTATATATACTCTTTTCTCTTTGGGACTGTCTTGCCTGGGCTCGATCTCTATAATAACTAGGTGAATTTCTCGCGCGTTGCTGCTGTATTTTCTAAAAAATAAATCGTTTTATACATAGTATTACTATATGGTGTTTAGTATATTATGTATGTATACATATATGAATTTGACTTGCATGTATTTTATTGTATTAGACCTAGTAAAAAATTATTAAGCTAATAGAAGAAAAACTAATATTCGGTTATAGTATAGAGGAATTAGTGATGAAACAACTATATGTACATGACTTGTATGTTAATGGATTAAAGATTTAAAGTATTTCACATGATATAGATGATATGGTCATTTTCTGTAATTAATATGGGATAACATGGATTTAGTGTGATGATATGGATTTAGTGGAGAATGATGTGGACATCTTACATAAAGAAAGATAAAACATTTAGTGGGAAATGATGTGGACACCTTGCATGAAGAGAGAATTGTGGTTTAGCTTTTCTATATGATAGCTATACACGTGTCGCGTTGGATTAAATATGCCATATTTTGCCAGGAGTACTCCGTACATTCGTTTATTTTCAGCACCCACGTATGTGTGGCGGCAAAGCGTCAAATTAAGCTAAGAATAAAGTAGAGGTAATATGATACTCTATGGCCTTGTTTAGTTCCCAAAAATTTTACAAAATTTTTCAGATTCCCCGTCACATCGAATCTTTAGACGTATGCAATGAGTATTAAATATAGATGAAAATAAAAACTAATTGAACAATTTGGTCGGAATTGACAAGACGAATCTTTTGAGCCTAGTTAGTCCATAATTAGACAATATTTATCAAATACAAACGAAAGTGCTACTATTCCTATTTTGCAAAAAATTTTGGAAGTAAACAAGGCCTATTTCTAAATTATAACACGTTTATTTTTTTACCCAGCCGCTATGTCCCTAAAAAGTTAATCGTCGTGCCATTCACGAACTTTATTCGTGTCATCCATGCCATTCCGTCGGTGTTCTATTTGGATTTCACGGTTTGACAGGTGGACCTGGGCTAACAAAATATCGTTGTTGCCGTCAGGGCTCATCACGCGCTTCTACTCCCTCCTCCTAGTAAAGTTTATTTTGCCATTAAAGGCATGTGACCTCACTCTCTCATCCATTGGATTCGCTTTGAGAAGTGTACAAACACATATCTCAATATGAAACTGATTTTAGATGTGTGTTTACATATTTTTCAAGGCGAATCAAATGACTGGGAGAGTGAGGCATGTGCCGCCTCCCCCTCCTACCCCGCTGTGTGGAGCTGGCGTACGTATTGACCTATTGGTCGGGGCAGGTGAGGGGGGCCCTCTCGCGGTGGCGGGAGCAAGCCGCGTGGCCGGTGCCTTGTGCCTGTGTTGCCTGTGCCCTGTGGCTGTTTTGGTCACGTTCTCACTAAGGGCCTGTTTAGATTTGAAATTTTTTGGTCTAAATTTTTTTTTTTGGAATTAGGGTCTAACAACTGTAACTGTATACAACTTAAGTTTTTATTGGTGGGCTTCCATGGGAGTGCGTGCATAGTTGCAGCCTAAAATTTTGACCCCAAATTTTTTTTTGACCCCATTTAGTTCTCAGGCCCCAATTCTAGCTAAAATATTTCAAATCTAAACAGGCCCTAAAAAAAGCACGTTACAAACCTATACACTCTTAGGCTTTGTTTAGATCTAATTTTTTTGGATTTTAACACTGTAGCAATTTTGTTTTTATTTTATAAATATTATTTAATTATAGAGTAACTAGGTTTAAAAGTTTTGTCTCGCGATTTACAGGTAAACTGTATAATTCGTTTTTGTTTTTATCTATATTTAATGCTCCATGCATGTGCCGCAAGATTCGATGTGAGGAAATTTTGAAAAGTTTTTGGTTTTTTTTTTTGTAAACGAGGTGCTCGTATATTTGTAGCTGGATGCTGTAGTTTTGTTAACGCCGTTTACCTTTTGAATTCTTCGCCGTCAACCGTCAACGCCAGCTAGTACGTAGCTAACGGTATGTTTAGATTCATTTAAAAATTTAAAAGTTTATAAGGTTCTTTATCATATCGAATTTTGCAGCATTTATGAAGTATTAAATATAAATAAAAAACTAACTAATTCTACAGTTTATATGTAAATCGCGAGACGAATCTTTTAAACCTAGCTAGTCCATGATTAAATAATGTTTGTCAAATACAAACGAATATACTACAGTATCAAAATAAAAAAATTACATCTAAACAAGGCCTAAGCATGCATTGTGTGTGGAAACAAAAGCTAAGGCGCCTGCAGGTACAAACTTCATCACCGTTAGCACCAAAGGGCAGGAATGGCACAGAGGGAAGAAACAAACTTCATCACGCAACTCTACACAAAGCGTAGACAGGTCATTTGGAACGGTCGTTAGCCACCGTTAGCATCAAAACCTGACGGAATGGCATGGAGGACACGAATAAAGTTCGCGGATGCACGGAAGGGGCTACTAACTTTTCAGGGACACAGCGGCTGGGTGCAACTTTCATAACAACATACAGAGAAAAGGCTCCAAGCCTGAAGGGGCACACTGATCACTTGCCGCAGTTGCAACCATGCATGGCGACCGGCGATCTCAACCACTTGCGCTCGCCGTCTCGTCGTGCTTGTAGGCGAGACCTCTGCCGCTGCCTTCTCCAAGTGCCTCCATCCCCTTATGATATGATATCAATACGTACAACATTATTTTTCTAGAAAGGTGGCAAGAGCTTTGCCGATTTTTATTGGACGGATAAAAAGAAAATAACAATGATGCAACCACTAAAATAGAAGCGACTTCTATACTACTCATACCGCCACTAAAACTACTACGGCACACGGGCCGCCGCGTCCACTCCAACACAAGGGAAAGCAAACTAAAACTAACAAAAGAAGGACTCAAAGTCACGGAGGCTACACCAAAGAAAAAACTACTCTTCATGTCCTGTCGGGTCGTATAATGTCATCTTTGTAAAGAAGCGCTATTTGACTTTGCTTGTAGGGATGTTTGTTGGAACGCTCTTCTATTTCGTTCCTTCCAAATGTTCCACCAAAAATAGATCATGATACCATCTATTCACCTCTTCTGTGACATATCGAATTTAGTTCGACATTTACGCCAATATCTGTGGATTGATCGTGTCCTGTCATCCGAATCTAGCACCGATAGATGCAGCCACTGTTTAAGGTTGGACCAAACTTGTTGGGCGAATGGACAGTCTTTACACAGATGGGTTAGAGTTTCTAGGTCGATATCATTTGCAAATTCGATCATTTGACCAATTGTGTTTGTCAGATTATCATCCGTCAGGATCTTCTTGTGTAAAAGCGTCCATGCAAAGAAACGACATTTTGATTCTGCTCTTGCTTTCCAAATTGGCATCAACTTTAGTTTGCTATAGGAGCCCTCAAACTGTATCTGGTAAGCGCTTTTGGTTGAGTATTCTCTATTTTGTGTCCATTGCCAGCGAATAGAGTCTTTTGTGCCTTCCTCTAGTTGAATACCATTTGCATACTCCCACAATGCCACATACTCATGAATTTCCTCTAGAGTTTGCAGCGGTCGAATATGTGCTACCCATCTATTCTCCTTCAGGGCGCTGTACATCGATAGTTTCTTTCTGTTTGATTTCTAAAATAACCTCGGTGTCATGGATCTTGAGCTTTGCCATCCATCCAGGAGGATGACCAAAAGCTCACTTTCTTCCCGTCACCAATTGAAATTATTGTCAAGGCCTCAAAAAGCTCGTGATCGTGTCCGTCACAGGGAATATCCAACTCATTCCATGCCCTTTCTTTGTGTCTCCACCGGAACCAAAGCCATTTCAGTCTTAGTGCTCTAGCAAAATGTTATAAGTCCACTATCCCTAATCCCCCTTTTTTTCTTTGGCCGACAAGTCGTTGGCCAGTTCACCAATGAGTGACCACCATAAACCTTGTCTAGTGTTTTCTCCTATCCACAAAAAACTCCTCCTTAGCTGATCAATCTTCCATATCAGTCATTTGTGTTCTGGAGAAGGCTGTCATGTGGTAAATTAGTTGTGACGAGAGAACTGTTTTGACTAATGTCTCCCTTCCTGCCGTGGAGAGGAGTTTACCTTTCCAACTCGGTAGTCTCCGCGATGGAGGTTCCGGATCTAGTGCTTGTGGGAGAGGTGGTGTTGAGGGTGAGGCAGATCTTGGTGGATTTGGTGCAGGGGCGACGAGATGAGGAAGGGGAGGAGAGGGTCGGGTCCAGGTCACCCATACTGTGGCCGAAAGATTTGTGTGTGTGACAACATTGCAATTCACTATATTTCATTCATGTGGAAACTGCTCATCAAAGCTTACTACCTCCGGTTAACAAACAATCGATTTTTTGGACAACGACATGTGCACCAAAACATGTCTTTCACAACTATTTTCTATATATTAATATCCTATACACACATTTATCTTTTATGAGTGTACTTTTCTTTAGGGTGAAAATAGGCCATCCATGTTTGATGCCAGATCCGAATTACAATACTGAAAGCTGAATTTCCGATGAAAATATGAGATGGTTATTATTCAAGTATCTTATTGGATAATATCTAGGGGTATTTGGGCCTCATATCAGATTTTCGGATAATTGGACGAACCAACCAGATTCTAAACATTTCAAAATTAAGTGAAAACTCCAATTTAAGTTTTACCATCACTAGAAAATTGAATTTAAAAGAAGTGTAAACATATAATTTTAAAATTATAAGTTCACAAAAATATTCTAAATTTCAAAATAAATGTAGTGATAAAAATCTAGCTTAAAACATTCTAGTAATGTCCAAATCAATATAAAATTAATGTTTTAATTATAAAAAATAGAAAATCCAAAATAAACCTAAATTTAACTTGAAGAAAAATCTAAAAATTACTAAAAAGGGTATAGATGGTCATTTCAGCACTCTAGATGTTGAATTTTCTCTATCAAAGAATTAGTGTGTATTAGTATTTATGAAAAATCAAAGTTCTTACAACTAAACTATCAATATATAAATTTATGTATAATAACAAATTACATCATACCTGTGTTTAACTAAATGATAAATAGTCGGGTACCTATTGTTTAGCTATTATCCAATGTAAACGATAGTTTAAATAGGATAAATAGTTATATATATATATAATATTATGCTTTTTTTACAAATAGTAGGTGTTGGCAATTCAGGAGTAAATTTGATAGAATGTTTAGTTTACTTTGAATGACGATAGGGGGTGGATAACTTAGATTCAAATATTGGCGATTTTCTAGAGGTGGGTAATTTAAAGGCAAAATCAAGGTGTTTCTATGGAACATATTTATAATAGCATAGTTGGGTAATTCTGGCTGAAATTTAGGGGTATTTGAGTTTTAGGATTTATGTTTTTTATTCTTGTGAGTATTGATGCGGATATGTTTTATTGAGGCCTCCAATTAATAACAGCAGTCCTGTTTGAACCCTAAAGGCATACTCATGAGGTTTTGAAAGAGACGGTAGGGGCAACGGCCAGGCAGGCAAGTACCTCTCCTTGCCGTCAATATATATGACGACGCCATAGCTGCTCCTTTTCCCTGTTGCTGCAGCAGGGTAGTAGTTATTAGGAGCACAAAACTTAGTACTCTCCATCCCAAATTATAAGGTGTTTGACTTTTTTCAAATTTGGTGATAAAAATGTTAAACATTTCATAATTTGGGATGGATTGCATACTAATAGACGCATGGACATGCATGTAGGCGCTGAACATCATGTATTGGTAGCTAGATATAGATACTTGAACAAAGAGACATAATCCTGGCTTGAATTGATGAGTACTGATATTTCGCTCGGTTTGGCGCCGTGCAGCTTACGATCCGAGGATGTGTGACTAACAGTAATTAGAGTGATCTGCATCTCTTTCAAGCTAGCATATGTTTTTTTTTTTCTGTTTTTGTTTTCTTTTGCAGGAAAGAGTTTCAGCAAAATATTGAGTGTATAGGTGTTCCAGCTAAACCACAGGTAGTTTTGGCGTTTGTCGAAGCAAAAGTCTACAGATTTAGTTTTACTGTGCCCTATCCCTATATATAGGCTCTATCCTCTAGCAGATTTGTTCTTCCATACTTAGGCCTTGTTTAGTTCGTAAAAATTTTCAAGATTTTCCGTCACATTGAATTTTTGGTCACATGCATGGAGCATTAAATAAAGATAAAAATAAAAACTAATTACACAGTTTACCTAAAATTTGTGAGATGAATCTTTTGAGCCTAGTTACTCCGTGATTGGACAATGTTTATCAAATAAAAACGAAAGTGCTACAGGAGCCAAAAAACCAAAATTTTGCCAACTAAACAAGGCCTTATTACTTGAGGAAACTTGCTAAGGTTCACCATTTCTACATCAAAAGCACGAATCTTCTAAAATATAGTGCCTAGTTGACTTTTAGAGATTGGCGACACCTAGGGTTTGTCCGTAATCGAACGTTGTGCCTCTAACGATGAGCGTTTTATGTAAGGCACGTCGCTGGAGAAGCCTCGTCGAGCATGATACATGAGACACGCCGACGAGGTCTTGAGCAGGTACACCTAGGAGAGACCTCGTCCGAGCATGGAGCAGCATTGTGTTGTCCTAGCTGGCCTGTCCGCTTTAGAGTTTCGTTGTCATCGATCCTCTAGCCATGCACCACCGACAAAAACCGAGAAGAAGTGATGGGAAAAGGGTAAAATGTGTAGTAGATGTGTTTTTGACAATTGGGTGTTGAATCTCCCTCAATTGGCCATGATCCTCTCGTTCATATAGAAAGGGTGGCCTTATCGTGGTAGAAAACAAGTGTAAATTATAATCTTCAAGTTTTCAGACAAAAATAGATCTAAAACCGATTTAAAAATCAATCAGTTCAAATAAGGATAGAAAACCCGACTAGCTGGGTCCCAACCTGGCCTGGCCAGTTTTCACATGGCTGGGCAGCCAGACAGGTAGGCAGACTAGGGTAGGTTAGGCCCCCAAAAGCTGTTTTCTTCATCTGAGCTCAAATAAAGATGATTCAAATATATTTTTTTTTGTCTCGACGATAAAAATATAATTGTGAAGTACATTGTGCACTTTGGCCAATTTCAAGTGTCAACAAAAACTTCATAGTTGAAATACTTTTTAATATTATTAGGATGAGATAGGATAAGAAAGGATACAATTGAACCAATAATGCTAGTATTTACTTAACAGAGGACAGGGATTACAAACAACATGCACACATAAAAACACCTTGTCAAAGACAAATACAGAGTTACTCGAAAACAAATTAATCAGTGAGAAGGGGGAAGTGTGCAAATGCATGGCAAGAGTAACTATAACGACCCAGAAAGCATAATAAAGATTAGTGCGAGATCAGCCGATCACGCAAGGAAGCGAGGCTGGCAGCTCATGGATCTCGCCATTGTCTTAGCAGCGCGGAGCTCGTCGTGGCACGTCGCCGTGGACGACGCCCGCCGGTTGAAGCTCCTTCTGGCGATGTCCCTCATGGAGCCGGCGAGGGAGAGCTTCGGGTTCATCCTGGTGGTTGCGTTGAAGTCCCTGCACACTGCCATGTGCCACCGCAGCGCCGCCTCCATGCCGGCGCCCGGGTCGTGGCGCAGCCGCTCGCCTACGGCCTCCGCACAGAGGCCGCACACCCAGCTCCCGCAGTGCGCCGCGCGGACGCAAAGGATGTAGGCGGCCGTGCAGTCCTCTGCCACGTCGCAGCACGCGCACCGGACCATCTGTGTCACGTCGGAGCTTCCGCTCTCACCACACCGGGTCTTTCCGTTGAACTTCGTGAATGAGTGCTGCAGCTCATGATCCATTTGCTGAAATATCTGAGGAATAATATGCATTATGACTGGACTTCATCAAGCTTTTACTTGTAGTAGCAAATTGAAGGTGAAAACGGCTTTTGCAACATATATATATATATATATATATATATATATATATATATATATATATATATATATATATATATATATATATATATATAAAATAT
>Ga0182004_10000576_pt1 | contig 23185 bp, 22 predicted proteins | sample Sormic07211540_1_FD_120479 | JGI IMG/M metagenome (GOLD analysis project Ga0182004, IMG submission 120479) | Endophyte microbial communities from Sorghum bicolor roots, Mead, Nebraska, USA - 072115-40_1 MetaG | ecosystem: Host-associated > Plants > Roots > Unclassified | place: USA: Nebraska...
AAAGGGCACTGGAAAAAAAAAAAAAAAATTTTTTACCCCCCCCCCCCCCCCCCAAAGTCCCTAAAAAATAGAAACAGGCTAAAAATCATACAGCACCATTGAAACCAATTTCTAGGAAGTGTTTCAAATACTGTTTTAAATCTGAATCTAAATCCAGCCGATTTAAATTTCATTTTTTGTGTTCAGGGCGCTATTTGGAATTGGTAAGTTTCCCCTAAATGATAACATCTAAACAAGCACAGCAGCAGCAGCCAGCAGGGGAGCAACCACGGCACCAGTTGTGCCATTGTGCCATGGAGCAGATCATCGTGTTTGTGGATGCTGATCTCACGCTGCATGTCTAGGCAAGAGAGTTCAGGCAGAAGCCATTGAAGGATTCACATTGATAATCAGCAAGGATCTAGATGTTCTAATCATCTTCCTCACAGATTCATCACTGTTTCTCTCCCTTGGAGAGATGGAGAGGAGCATGTAGCTCTAAAGGGAGTCAACTAAAATTCCAGATCTAGACATTTAACGGGAGAAGAGAAGAATCACATTATGTTGGATTAGTATACAAGTGGAATCACGCCTATCCTTCATGGCACCAAACAACTTGACTGTGGAATTAGTTTCCATTTTCAATTTTTAATTCCTAGGCACCAATCGGGGGCTTTAGTAGTAAAGTCATTTAACCAATCCTCAGAGGCTCAGAACATACTAGTCTGCCAATAAATGATATGTAGTTACCAATGGTTTCAAGGAAGCCTAACGTTAGAGGTTGTTACTTAGGTCCAAGGAGGAAAAGAAAAAAGAAACATAAGTCCAAACTGTAGTTCCTCAGTTCATGCACAGGCTAAATAAACAAGTGTAGGTTAGTGAATGAAATGGACATAAACTGCATTACATTTAACCTGAGTCCTATGGAAGAAATAAACCATAAACACATAATACTATCAAGGAATGAAACACGCAAATGACCATTAAGGTCCCTTGAGGAAATCGAATATAGCATCCCACATTCCCATTGGCGTGGTCTGCTGTATTTTCTTGGCCATATCAATAGGGAGCTAACAGAGTGATACTCCCTCAATTCCAAATTATAAGTCATTCCACGAATCTTGGAGAGTCAAAGCATTTCAAGTTTGACCAAATTTATATAATAAGATAATAATATATATATGATACTATCTAAGTATCATTAGATTCTTCATCAATTATATTTTAATAATATACCTATTTGATGCCATAAATCTTTGTACTTCTCTCTATAACTTTGGTCAAACTAGTTGAGATGCTTTGACTCTCCAAGATTCTTGAAATGACTAATAATTTGGAATGGAGGAAGTAGGTTTGTAACTGATTTGTTTAGGGTGCTGGCAATTTGTTACCTGAAAAGGACTTTGGTGAAGCAAGCAAAGAAAGGGGAAAACAGCATGCTGAAATAATATTTAAAATATGGAGATTAAGCACCACCGGTGTCAAATTGTGAAAAACAAAACACTTACTCTAAGGCAATGGACATGTCAGAATCTAGCACAAATTTGTGCTGTATAGTTTCTAGCACTGATATATTGTAGAACATTATGCAAGCTGATATATGATATTTATATTTTTGAAAGCCAATAAATTAAAAAAAAATGCAGAAGTGCAGGCAAAGAACTATATGGCTTATGCAAAATACCCAAAACGAAATTTCAGTGCAGAAATCAGTCCAAAATCACAATTCCCTAATTCTCTAAACCTAACAATTGAAGTCACCCTGTCAGCACTGGCCATGGAGACCTCCCTCCTCGCATATCTATGTCATTTGGGATATCTGTTCCTGCATTTTTTCTGTTGATAAAGTCACTATTATGTCACGAGCATAGTCACAAAGTTCCAGTCCCAGGTCAGCCAGGTCAAGAAATGTTGTAAGCTACTTGCGAAAGGTTTTTACAAGGCGCAAAAGCGAATGTCCCCACATTCCAGAGTCAAGAAGGATGCGGATTCAACTCTGTTCCCTGTGACTATAGTTACAACTTACAGCATTGTGTAAAAGCTTAAGGTGGTTTGTAAACAATTCAAGGTTTTCTAATGGGTTAAAATGCAATGATTAAGCATGCTATTTGAGTTTTTGATAAATAATGACCGATGCATAATTCCTCAAATCTGCGTCGCAAAACATGTATTTTTCTATGTGGTATTCAAATCCTTGAGTGCAAACTTCGACAATTAGGGCCTGTTGGGATCAGCTAGGGCTACTTATTAGCTGAGAGTAAAACTTAGCCCAAGGGATTGGCTAACAACTAGTTGGAGGCTTGGCTAAAAAATTAGCTCACCTATTAGCCCCCTGTTCGGATGAGTTAGGGCTACAAATTAGCTAGCTAACAATTATATCTATGCATCCAAACAAGCCATCAATCAAGCAACCTGTTCTTTCTAATCTCTGAAATAAGGAAGTCAGCTAACAATGATCACCAAGAACAGGGGCGGATCCAGTAAAGGGGCATCGGTATACACATGTACAACCAATAATTTTTGCAAAAGCTTCGAAGTTAGGATCGTCAAATATCTAGATAGCATTAGGTTAGGGTTTCGGTGCTCAGCTTCGCAGAGCATGAAGGGAAGAGAAGGGGTGGGAGTACCTGGTGGGTGCTCGTTGCCGGCGAAGAGACCAACGAAAGCCTCAGCACCTGGCTTAGGGCGGCGGCGGCGGTGGCGACGGCGGCCCACGAGTCGTCGGAGAGCGAGAGGAGGGCGAGGAGACAGACAGAACACGGGCTCCTCCCTTTTTTTCTGACAACTGAATGCAGCGGACGGAAGGGGAGATCCTGAACCAAGGCCTTGTTTAGGCCTTGTTTAGTTAAAAAAAAATACAAAATTTTTCAAAATCTCTATCACAACGAATTTTACGGCACATGCATAGAGCATTAAATATAGATAAAAATAATAATTAATTACATAGTTTGTCTATAATTTGCGACACGAATCTTTTGAGCTTGGTTAGTTCATAATTTGACAATATTTGTCAAATACAAACGAAATTGCTACGGTGTTCATTTTGCCAAAAATTTTGCAACTAAACAAGACGTTCAAAAAAAAAATTATAAAATTTTTCTCATTCTTAGTTACATAGAATATTGCAGCACATACATAGAACATTACATATAGATAAAAAAATAACTAATTATACAGGTTATCTGTAATTTGCGAGATAAATCTTTTGAATCTGGTTAATCCATAATTAAACAATATTTATCAAATATAAACGAAAGTACTATACTATTCATTTTGCAAAAAAAAAATAGAACTAAACAAAGCCCAAAAGAAACGATCTGATAGGCCACGTCTCCTTTTTTTTTTTTCTCCCCCGTCCGATCGTGCCAATGCGCATCGCGTACTCCAGACATACGTCAGAGGGTCCTCCTTTTTTCTACCGGGAGAGATGGCATCGCGAGTCACCACGATCCAAATTCCAAACGGTTTCTACCTAATTTGTGTCATTTTCTACGCTCGACTTGCCATGAGCCAATATTCAGACATATGTGCGCGCACAGTCTTTTTGTATGGACTAGTTACCCCTTTTTTTTTTCTTCTCACCTACAAACCGAACTCCATGGTATAGACATTTAACATATCTACAAATTATATGATTCAGAATGTATTGGTAGCAATAGCAAAAATAAATAATAACCAAAATAATATTTTTATGACATACATTGTTCCTCACTTATTTCAGGAACTTTTTAGAAAGTCAAATTTTGCAAACTGAAGAACCACTTTTTAGTTATAATCCCCTACTACTTTCAAGGAAACAATCGTTGCTCTTTAGCTTGTGGAGATTGATTAAGAGCTCAAGAGCTGCTAAGAAACTAGACCATTTATCCAACCTACTGATACTGGAATTATAATTAAGAGTATTTTGGTTAAAATATAATGCAACTAGCCAAATATACATGTAGTTGTCGGTACATTTTGACTATTCAACATCTAGGACATAATTTTTCGGTGGTACCCTTTCAAAATCTAGATGATCCAGGTGGGCTTAGGGTTGGTCAAACTCGTCTTAACCCAACATTAACAGTTCGGAGAGAGTCACGTCCCTGCTCAGAAAACTACCGGGTTGAACATGTTCAGTGCCAAGTTAAGACGCTTTGCGACTAACTCTTCAGGACCCACGCTTCTGAGTCTAATACGTTTAGCCCTCAAGTCACCAACGAGTAGGTGCAACAAATACATATGACATGCTCTACCAAAAAAAGTTTAAATGGAGTTTACAAACCTCTAAAATAAAGTTGCGGTCTTATAAATACCGCAACCAAAACTCCACAACTTTTTCTATCCAAATACACTCTTTCTTTACAGCACCTCAGGTACTATTGTAAAACATTGCATTCACATAAATCTAGAAAAAAGGTGTATCCAAACAAACTTGCTCTGTTTGGGCCAACTTAGCCATAGTATCAATTAGCCCAAATCAAATTGAATAAGTCTAAGCTTGCTGTAACTAATGGTGTGATTATAATTAAAATGCAATACCTAAGTCTTATGTTGTGTGCTATTAAACTTTGAAATTATTTCGGTTTGTTAACTAATTAAATTTGAGCGGAGAAATAGTGTAAGAAAATTCATAACACTTAGAAAATGTAACAATAGACTACCTTAAAATTAGATATTCTGAATTCTCTAACTCTTTTGTTACTATTGGTCCCAGGTAACCTCATCACAAGGAGAAGATCCAATTAGATGAGTTGGGTCAAGCAAGCTACTAAGAAAGCCAAAACTCGGAGGGAGTACCATGGTGACTTGACAGATAAGACATCAACTTATTATACTTAGAAGCCTACTATAATAGATACTATCGGACCTGGCTTGTCTTGCTTGTAACAAACTAGAAAAATAATCAGATTCAATTGTGATTACATGATACAAGCTCTACCCTTTTGAATATATAAGGAATTGTATGGTCCCCTAAATTGGTATCTTGATTTATAGCTATAAACACTCGCATCGCAAAGCACCACCACATCAAGCACATGCCATATAGAGAAATTGTTTTTCACTAGACATGGTGTACACCGTATGTGAAACCAATATAAATACTTGTCCCATGTGCAACCCTCTCTGACCCTTTGATTTTCTACGTGTGAAACATTGATTACTTGTCAAAAGCAAAATCCTACGATACTTGGCATTGCGTAAGTCGCTGAAATGAGTTGTGTACATCATATCCAATACATAAGTTGAGTGTTATTAGATGAAATTCTAATAAACAATTTGTTAGAGCATCTCCAAGAAAAATATTCTAAATTTCATGTTCCATATTTTCATTTAGCTATGCACCTCATAAAATTCATTCTCCATATTCCAAAAGATAGCTATATCTTCAGAGAAAGACATGAAATTTAAAACAATGCAAACATGGCACTAGTTGTCAGCCTCACATACACCAAAGATAGCAAGCAGGCCGACTAGCCAAATTTTGCTTCGAGGCTTATGAGACAGCATGTCGAATAGGATAGCAATTGCATTTGGCTAGTCTGTTGGAGGCCAAGTTTCTAGAGTTTTAACTAAAAATAGTAATAACAAGTTAGATAGCGATTCTCCTGGGCATACTGATAGAAAAGACTTGATGACTAGCTAGTTAGAGCATCTCTAAGAGCTTGGCTAAAATTAGTAGCTAAATTCTAATGTTTAACCATTTTGTAAAATAGATAACTTCTTAAAAAAGAAGAGATTTACAACAGCCTTGCTATCAGATAGCTAGTGCCTGTGGTTGGCTATATATGGCCAACGAAAATCAAGGGATAGCAAACTTTTTATTTTATAAAACAAAATAACACATCTGTTGGAGCCTATTTTTCTACTATAGAAGTTCTAAAAGGTCTCCATAATAAGAATAGCAAAGTTGTTGTAGTTGCTCTTAAGAGCATCTCCAAGAGCTTTTTTTAAATCTCACTCTCCAAATCATCATTTGGAGAGTCATTTGCATAAAAATCGTTTTCTATATTTTTTTTACTTTCCAACAGTTTTGCTAAATCTCATGCGCACTCTAGAGAGCCATTATCGTCTTCTATATTTGGCTAGCGAAAAACCCGGAATAGACAATGACTATATTTGAATGACTATTTAGAGAAGCTGTTGGAGGGTAGTTTTTTTTATCAAAATTGCTATTTCTAGCCTTTAGAAAGAATATGCAAAGTCTTTTGGAGATGCTCTAAAGGTGTAGCTAAAAAATCGGCACTTATTAGCCTTCTTGTTAGATAGTACTTATTTTTAGCGAGATAACAGTTAGCTTATGCGTAAAAAAATAGCTTTTCGTTATTAAAAAAACAGTTAAAGTCTATTTGCTTGTCTAAAAAAATTAAAAGTATTGTTTGCTAATTTGTTATGAGACTCTTGATTTTTATCTAACTTGCTAAATTTTTTATTTGGTAAATTTCAGAAGCCCTCTAGGTGTTGGGGGCACGGTGTGAGATCTCAAAGGGTCAAGGGCGGCGAGCCGTCTCCCAGTCCCCTCTGTCTCATAGACAATGATAACCCTACTCTAGGTCTTGTTTAGTTTTCGAGAAATTTTGCAAAAAGTTTCAAATTTTTCGTCACATCAAATTTTATGGCATATATAAACCATTAAATATAAATTAAAAATAACTAATTACATAATTTATCTATAATTTGTGAGATGAATCTTTTAAATCTAGTTAGTTTATAATTAAACAATATTTATTAAATATAAACGAAAGTGATAAAATCTCCGTTTAAAAAAAATTGCAACTAAAAAGGCCCGAAGAAGCAAGCACGCAGAGGGCACTGTGCCGTTGCGCGTATTACGGCGCGGCGGAGGCGGAAATTCCCGAGCCGCGTGTTGCCAGTCTGACAGAGTAAACGAAGGCACGAACGCGACGCTTCCAGTCCAAGCAACCGAAGCGGGGCGACAGCCGAGGGCGGCCGGCATGGGGATCGTGGAGGCATGGGTGCGGGAGAAGCCCATCCGCACCTTCCTAGCCCGACTCGCCCAGCGCCGGGCGGAGGCGGCCGCCGCCTTCCTCGCCTCCCCCTCCGCCACCGCGGTCATCGACGGCGAGGGCGGCGGCGACGGGAGCATCCCGCAGCTCTCCTCCGTCGCCAACTCCGTCGTCTCCCGCTGCTCAAGGTAGCGTCTTCACCTGACACGAATCTACTTCGATAGGGGTTGGCTATAGAAAGAAGTTCGATCTGAGCTATACACTGATCATTCAAAGACTACGCACTAGTGTTTTTTGTGACCGTGATTGGTGTGTCTACCACGGCTCCAGAGGATCGCACTAGAACTACACCCAAATGCCGCAGACTGCTGTTGTCCCCGAACTCGATTGGTACTAGAAGTCCCGAAGTCTAGAATTGCAGCACAGAGAACTCCATTGGGTGATTGCTGGGAAAAAGATAGAGCAATCTCAACATTTTGCTGGCCTGAGCATTTAATTGGTATATTTGTCCTGTGGTAAGGCTTATTCTTCCTATCAAATAGTGAAAGGACACATATCCCACTCGTCAACAATTATTCCTTACAGAAATACAATAAGACTGAAATTACCTATTACTGGACATGTGCACTTCACACTTAAACTTGCCAGAGTTCACACTTAATTTCAGCATGGAGTTTTCATTAAGTTTGGGCATGTTGTGAACGGAGGTAGCAAGCTACATAAAGTGGGCACAATTAGATCTAGTAAAGCTGAACTCATTCTATGCTAAGTAGGATGTCATAGTTAGCACTGATATTAAAATCGGCTCATGATCCTATAGCCTCTCAAGTTCATATTTAACGATAGCTTTGTTGTTGACGTGATTTTTCTTGGTTCCTGCCAAGATGCTCTGTTATGAACTGAAAGTCCTTTGTTTCCTAACTTATATCAATTTCAGGATTCTTGCTCTTTCAATTGAGAACTTACAGCAAAGCTTTGAGACTGATTTTCCACACAATTGTAATGAGGCTAATACATATGCAAGAGACCTTTTAGAGTATTGCTGCCACAAAGCTCTTCATGAAGTTACTACACGTCCAGACTATTTGGCTGATAAGAATCTTCGCCGCTTGATGTTTGATATGATGCTTGCATGGGAAACCCCAGGCGCTCAGGATGCGTCAGTAGAAAATGTGAGAAGTTTTCAAGGCTGCATTCTTTTTAAGCAACCCATTTTGGCACCTTATTCATCATATGGATATCTTTGAAAGGAAAAAGATCATGACCATGTCTTCATTTTCCTTAGCCTTCACATTGTTAAATTATGTTTTTCTTTCTTGCTGTTGTGGTGGTCAGGGTTCTATTGTGCGTGATTCCCTTGAGATTGAAGATGAGGATGAGGGGTCAATTTTTTATGCAAATTCCACAAGATTGGCTGTTCAAGTTAGTTCTCTACTGACAATCATATTTATTCTGTGGCAATACACATGATAATCTATTGGCTTTTATATATAGGTTGATGACTACTGACAACCATATTTATTCTGTGGCAATACACATGATAATCTATTGCCTTCTATATATAGGTTGATGACTACTGACAACCATATTTATTCTGCGGCAATACACATGATAATCTATTGGCTTTTATATATAGGTTGATGACAAGAAGACAGTCGGGTTAAGTGCTTTTGCACGAATAGCACCTTCATGCCCAATAATAGCTGACCTGGTTACTGTCCACAATCTGTTTGATGCACTTACAAGTTCATCTGGAGGCCGATTGCACTTTCTTGTTTATGACAAGTATCTCAAGAGTTTAGACAGGTAATGAATAAATAAAACTTCTTAAATTGTCAAAAATTTATTTGAGATCTATCTTACCCCTCTTTTGTTAATGCATGTATTGTGTTCGTGCATAAATAATTGAAACCTCACTATTGAAATGATGATTCCAAGCTAAGCATATCAGTTATCCCTCTGCAACTGAGGTTGCGTTGTGATTAGGTTTTGATGGTTGCATTTGGATCTGGAATTCAGGATATTTATGTTATAGAAGAAACTAGGAGAAATGGGGTTGTAGTATTGTGGATCTTTAGTAGTTCATGATATGATTGATCCAATGAGGTACTAAGAGCATCATTATTGTTATTTACAGGGAATTGAGGTCTGTGAAAGGTATCATGCAATCATCACTTGCCTCAAGTTTTCATCTTGATGCTGGAGAATGCATATTAGCTATTGATGGAGACAAGCCTATTCATCCGGTACTGCAACATATTGGAATATCGGCGTGGCCAGGTGAATTGATTAATTTCCATACAAGTTCTCAACAGGCAGACATGCTCTTTTTGGCCAGGCAGTTAATATGTTCATTCTTTTTGGAATATCAGCATGGCCAGGCAATTAATATGTTCATTCTTTTTGGCAGGAAGATTGGTCCTCACAACACATGCTCTTTATTTTCAGAGTATCAGAGTGGGATATGGTGATAAGATTGTTAAATACGATCTATCAACAGATTCAAATCAAGTGATTAAGCGTGATTTGACTGGACCGCTGGGTGTCCGCCTCTTTGATAAAGCTGTGATGTACAAATCAAGCACTTTGTAAGTATTGAAAGGGCGAAGCATTCTCTGATACCTGCTTTCTTGAAATCTGCTGCTGTCATTCAATGAATTGCCTTCAAAACTAACATCGCCTTGTTTTACAGGACAGAACCAATTTATTTTGATTTCCCTGAATTAGGAGGTCCTTCACGAAGAGACTATTGGTTAGCAATCACCTGTGAAGTATTGCAGGTGAACAGATTTATCAGGAAGTTCAATCTTGGAGATGTTCAGAGAGCAGAAGCACTCTCAAAAGCTATCTTGGGCATTTTGAGATACTCTGCTGTCAAAGAAGCTTTTCATATTGCTCCTTCCCACTTTAAGACAACACTTACTTTTAGCTTAGCAGAAAAGCTTCCAAAAGGAGACATGGTCTTAGAAGCCCTGTATAATAACTATTTCCAACTCCTGGACTCTTCATTGAGACATTTGGCAATTGATTCTGCAGTCGATAAAATGTCAGAGAACCATTCTGTACCATTTTCTTTGTATGCTCTCTCTAGAATGGGTTTTCTTCTGCTGAAGACAAAAGATGAAACTGAAAAGGAAATGAGCTTTTGTGCTGTTTGCTTTGGTGTAACAAAATATCTGCAGGCTGCCCTGAAAGAGTCAATTTGTTACTCTGAGAGAATAGAGTCAGCACGTGCTACAGTCGATCAAGTAAAGGTGGAAGGCATTGATGTAAATCTTGCCCTCATGCAGGTTTGTTTATATCTTCCTTTTCTGGCACATGCAATGGGAAGTAAGTAAGCTTTTTTGTTGCCAAGGAATTATGAAACATGTTGATTTGGATGCAGTCATACTTTTATGCAATCATGCTTCATATTAGTACTTTAGTGGATTTCCTTGGCTTTTCATATTATCCAAGCCTATAGCAAGGTGATTTGCATTCTGATGGATTGCCTTATATTGCAGGAGTTACTCTTCCCTTTCATTCAAGTAGGCAAGATTGTTTACTCTCTCAGCCAATGGGAAGATCCTTTTAAATCACTTCTATTCTTAGCTTTTATGCTGTATGTTATTCAAAGGTAATTTCATTGTTGTTGGCAGATTTTACCAAGTATGCTTATACACATTAATTCAGCTTTCCCCTTTTTTGTTTCACAGGGGTCTGGTCAGTTACATTGTGCCCTTTGTTTTCTTAACTTTTGCTATTATCATGATTTGGCATAAGTATGTTGGAGACGGAAAATTGTTGGAAGTGCTTGAAGTGAAACCTCCTCCAAGTAAAAATGCTGTTGAGCAGATTTTGACATTGCAGGAGGGTATATCCAAGTTAGAAGAGTTTCTACAGGCTGCAAATATTACTCTTCTGAAGTTCAGATCTGTCTTGTTTGCCTGTGTTCCTAAGGTTTGTCTTTTGATCTTTGCTGTTTGACATCTCTGGCTTTCAATATCTTGATAACCAGGCTGTTAGTCCGTATAGGCAAAGAGATGTCAAGCTGTCTTGATATTCTTAATTAAAATTTTACTTTACAAGCTAAGGCATTGTGATGAATGTTTCTTTAGAAGTTCTCAGATTTTGGTTCTGATTCTGTACCCCAACATGTATTTACGCCTTTGCAACATTATGTATTATTTATTGCAGAATTACAAAAGCAGGGTAGACTTGAGCTGTACAAGTGATTTCCAGTTTGGCAAATGCTAATACCATCTTCTGCCTATGCAGGCCACTGAAGTAGTTGCAGCTGTACTTATTGTCACAGCTGCATTTCTTGTCTTCGTACCTTCCAGGCATCTGCTACAGATGTTACTCCTAGAGATGTATACAAGGGAGATGCCCCTAAGGAAACAGAACACTGAAAAATTCCGCAGGCGAATTAGAGAGTGGTGGGCTCGCATTCCTGCTGCACCTGTGCAGATGATCAGACCTAACGAAAGCAAGAAAAAGAGATGACCATGGGCTTTGGGCTCTCGAATAGAAAAAAAATAGCCACAGATTTCACCATTCCCCGGTTTGAACCTGATCAGCTAACTTGTATAGACTTTAACCCTGACTGCGTAGTAATCAAAATGCTACGGAATTCCACTAAAAAACTAGCCTTGGTATAGTGCTGTGTTACTATGAGTGTAAAATGATGGATGCAAAAGAATTATTCATTTTTCTTGCAAGACATTTCTTAGAAGTTTCTAGAGCTCTAATGTGCTCTAGAAGAATTTATCAGATGTTAGGACTAATACTTGGTTGGAATGTAAGGCTCCGTTTGGCAAAGTGAATCCAGTAGGAGTTCTGCCATTTTTTTTTTCCAGATAGAAGTGATTCTTTGCTGATTTCATGAAGTGATTCTTTGAAATTAACTGAGAGCTGGCAGAAGTGAAATGATTCCTGATTTTGAGAGTTTAGCTAAAGAATCATAGTGAATCACTTTCGGCCAACTTCTCTTAAAGAATCAGCTTTCATAGAGAATTAGAATTAGGTAGAGCTTTACCAAACAGGCCAAGGTGATTTCATATGGATTCTCTGAAGTTATTTGCTCTAGCAGAATTGATGCATCCCCATAGCACACCCGGAGAAGCAGCTGAAAGTGTGTCGTATGGTCTAGTTAAGCAAGTGTTTAGGTTTTGTTCTAAGTTAAACTAAGTTTGAGAAAGTTTATGGAAAAATGATGCAATACCTATCTTTTCATAGTATATTTGTTTGGTATACCATTTTTGATGATCCGTTTTAATATAGATATTGAGCTGCTGGAATTGAATTGGGTACCAATATCAAATCATATTGGTTTTGAAGTGAGTTTCAATACCAAATATGTGTTTTGGATATAGATGAAATTACTACTTGGAATCCATAGTGGTAAATACCAATTTGTTTTGGTGTGGATATCATCAAATTGAAAATTCATTCATCTTCTCTTCTCAACCATGCCCATAAGGCCACAATCTAAACACCTTGTGCAGCTCCTCCCATCACCAGCATTATGTGCTCTGTGTATGCGGCAAGATTTGATGTGACGAAAAGTCTTAAAAAGTTAGCATTATGTGCTCTGTGTATGCGGCAAGATTTGATGTGACGAAAAGTCTTAAAAAGTTTTTAGTTTTTAAGATGAATTGAAAGTTAGAAATGGTTGGTGCTACCTAACCCTCCTGAATTCCTTGTCAAAAAAAACCCCGCGGCGTCTGTCTGTCTAGAGATCCCATCCGTCTACAGCACCTACCTCTTCAGTCTTCACACGTCACACCAACCTCGCACAGGAGGGCCGCCGCCCCTGCTCCGACCTCCGAGAACCGAATGGCTGCCGCCGCTGCATCTTCGTCGCCTCCGGCTGCCATCACCTGCCGAGGTACGAGCCCACCCCGCCTGACTTCTCGCGCTGGCTTGTTTACGCCGTTGCGCGCGGCAGCAATTAGAATCGAGTAAAATTGGATGGCTCGCGCGCAGCTGCGGTGGCCTGGGGGCCGGGCCAGCCGCTGGTCATGGAGGAGGTGGAGGTCGCCCCGCCGGGGCCCATGGAGATCCGCGTCAAGGTCGTCTCCACCTCCGTCTGCCGCAGCGACGTCACTGCCTGGCAATCCAAGGTATGCACTAGCACTACGGCACCACCGCTGCAGCTTCTGTTGCGTTTGCTATGAGTAGCCTCGTTCATAGTGATGTTGGATTCTCCCCATTTGTTTGAGAATTCTTGTCAAATCAGAAAAGTTTTTTTTTCTCCCTTATTCTGAGAGCCTGAGATAAACGATCTCTATGAACGAATTTGCCTGTCTGTTTTCTGTTTCAATTCCAACATGCAGGCGCAACCTGATCTGTTCCCTAGAGTCTTCGGCCACGAAGCATCCGGGTGCGCTCTCTTATCTTCCTTAATGCTGCTAAGTGCCGAGCTTTGTGAATTGTGTGTAATAATGACATCTGATGATCTGAACACCTTCGATCTGTAGAGTAGTAGAGAGTGTCGGTGAAGGTGTGACCGAGTTCCAAGTCGGAGACCACGTTCTCACTGTCTTCATTGGGGAATGCAAGAGCTGTAAGCATTGCGTCTCGGGGAAAAGCAACATGTGCCAGAAGCTCGGTTTGGAGAGGAAGGGTGTCATGCACAGTGATCAGAAGACCCGCTTCTCTGTCAAGGGGAAACCTGCGTACCATTACTGTGCCGTGTCAAGCTTCAGCGAGTACACGGTTGTCCATTCTGGATGTGCGGTGAAGGTTGGCCTGACCGTGCCAATGGACAGGGTGTGCCTGCTGAGCTGCGGTGTGTCTGCAGGTAAATCCTCAGGTTCAGAGCTTCAGATATCTGAGAGTAGCTGTGTTAGCTTGTCTGTTTGTAGGAATCAGTGCCTTAGTTACCTTGCATGGTTGCATTTTTATGGTAATCTGATCATCCCTCTTTGTTCATGGTTCCATCTTTAGGACTCGGTGCAGTCTGGAACGTAGCTAATGTATCAAAGGGCTCAAGTGTAGCTATATTTGGTCTTGGGACCGTAGGACTTTCTGTGAGTATCTACATAAGGTTCCATAAGTTAATTACTACACCTCAAGTGTAGTTACGAGACCTGTGTCTGCTGAGTTAGGTCGCTCAAGGTGCTAAGCTTCGGGGGGCGTCCAAGATTATAGGAGTTGACACTAATGCTGAGAAGCAAGAAAAGGGTATGCTACCTGCTACGCTGTCAAGTTGTACACTCTGCTATGAGCCCTCTTCGTGTTAATTATTTTGTTCCTGGTACAGGGAAATTATTTGGTGTCACGGATTTTATTAACCCAGATGAATTGAGTGAACCTGTTCAACAGGTATTTTACAGCACAGAATTGGTCACCTGCTCATCACTCTTTTTTGGTATCATGCAATTCTGCTTGACTGCTAAACTAATAAACTGTTGAATCATAATCACAGTACGGTCTGACAACTTAGTTGGGGAAATAAACAAAAGACAGTGCATTGTTGTTCGGACTAAGTGCATGTAAGTAGATTTTTTTTCATGCTTGCAGGTAATCAAAAGGATTACTGATGGAGGGGTGGATTACTCTTTTGAATGTGTTGGTGATACTGGAGTAGTATCCACTGCACTTCAATCATGTTCTGATGTAATTTCTTGTCTTGCCTTTCCTTTTCATACATTTTTTTGAAACAAATTCTTTTCATACATACATAGTTCACATATCCTGTTCCCTTCTATTCAGGGCTGGGGAGTAACTGTAACTCTTGGTGTACCAAAAACAAAACCAGAAGTGTCTGCTCATTATGCATTTCTTCTATCCGGAAGAACACTGAAGGGATCTTTGTTTGGAGGATGGAGACCTAAATCTGATCTACCTTCATTGGTGGATAAATATGCAGACAAGGTATTTCTGATTTTTTTTCAGAAAAAAATGTTTGGAAATAAAATCACATTAATGATATTAATATATTCCCCCCTTTTTGTGTTATATGAGGAGAGGCAAGATGATCTTAAATATGCATGTTGACATATTGGATGGTGATTGTGTACTAAAATTGATGGCAGAAAACTACTGATTAATATGACACTAACAAAAACGAAACGTTCTGATTTCTTTGACATATTGGTTGAATGTTTTAGGCCCTGTTTAGTTTCCCACCCAAAATTTTTTCATCCATCCCATCGAATCTTTAGACACATGCATGGACTATTAAATGTACATAAAAAAATAAACTAATTACACAGTTTGGTTGAAAATCCCGAGACGAATCTTTTAAGCCTAGTTACTCCATGATTAGTCTTAAGTGCTACAGTAACCCACATGTGCTAATGACAGATTAATTATGCTTAATAGATTTGTCTTGCAGTTTCCTAACGAGCTATGTAATTTGTTTTTTTATTAGTTTCTAAAAACCTCTCCCGACATTCTTCCGACACATCCGATGTGACACCCAAAAAATTTTCATCTCCAATCTAAACAGGGCCTTAAGCTGAAAAATGATTTAGGAAGCATAAACTCACATTGACTACTATTTCTTGTATTCTTGTCACTTATCAGGAAATCCAAGTTGATGGCCTAGTCACGCATGATATACCATTCAGTGAAATCAACAAAGCACTTGAGCTCATGCTAGAAAACAAGTGCTTGAGATGTGTGATTCACATGCCACAGTAACAGGATCCGACAGCTGCACATGATTTCTACCATATGTTACATATCTGCTTTCCCCCTTGATCACCTTTGTGGCTCAACTGCTCAAGTACTTATCAGCACATCGGAGCTCGACTTTTTGCCCTTTTCTGGTGTCCTGGTAAAGTTGTTGTAGATCCAGCTACCCAAGTCCAGAATTGTCCAGAGAACTAGACTGATTTGCTTTTGTATCTTCTTATTACTTTTTCTTCAGGAATTGTCTTACTGATGTTGAATCTGTAATGGCTGCTCTGTTATTTTAATGTTCCAAGTATAAGGCATCAAGCCAATATTGTTCTTCTGTTTAACCTTTGGTTTGATGAATTGAGATTTGAAGGATTCTTGAATCTGTAACATTGTGTAGGACTGAATAATAACAAAATTGAAGTGAAAATATTCCCTAATATCAGTCGCTAGATTCTTGCTCTAGGTGTGAACAGGATCCTTACTCTCATCGAGAGGATAGCACACAGAGTTGAGGCAATTTTCTGGGTTTATTTCTCACACAATGCTATGCCAACCTGAGGGGTTGGGGATACATATTTGAATATAGGGCTGCTAACCAGTCAGCATATGCCAAGATGCTAATCTAAGATGCTGTCCTACATATGCTAACTGCTGTCCAAGCAGTTAAGGATGTTGTCCTACAGATGCTAACTGCTATCCTAAAAGCAGTCAAGGATGCTGTTTACAAAGGACACAAGGACAATGTGCTGCGTACTGCAGCTGACAACCGCCAGCCAACACAGAGACTTATCCATCACTCTCCCCCTAAGTCTTGTGTGGCTCCTTGTAAGCAGTCAAGGATGCTATGGATCTTTATCCAGTCATTTTTCCTGAAAAATAAATATTACGGAAGTGCGCAAATGAAATCCAGCTTGTTATTTGATTAAGCACAGAATGAAGGATATATCAGGTGCTTAATATAGAAGTGCAACCAGTTATTAAAAAATTTAGCCTAAGAGATCTTCTCAAAAAAGCGTTATCTTTTAGCAAGATTTTCTATCTTTACATGCTCTTGAGGTTACAACAGGGTTTTGCTGACATGGTCACCAGTAACAAGATCATTTCCTCTTTCCAAAGTCACTCTAATATTAGTCTTATGCGACACTTCTGAATGTTTATTCTTCGTCAGCTGATCTTGAGTTTCCAGAAGAGGCTTGAGGTTGTCAATGAACTTTATCCATGGTTGGCTCCCTTCTGCAATGGATCCGAATAAGGAAGCTCATAATCTTCGGGGTTTAGAGCCAATGGGAAATCTGGCAATGGAGGCGGCGTCACAATGATCTTGCTGACTCCTATGTTCAACTCTCTGAATTTACGCAACCAAAAAAAAAAACAGAATTAGCATATATGGTGTCAGCTATTTCTTCACCTCTTTCTTTGAAACTAATTCTTACAATCTCACCGACGCTCTCAATTTTTGCAACAAGAAAGAAGAATTAGCATATATGGTGTCAGCTATTTCTTCACCTCTTTCTTTGATTCTATTTCTTACCCTTTTTGTGTGTTCAGGTCTTGGTAGCTCTGGAACTTGCTCTTTGCATCTTTTGGTATCATGTCAAAGAGATATTTGGTGGTTCCAAAAGCAGATGGACTTCTGCAAAGTAAACAGGCAATCGAGTTTAATATCTTTGTTAAACATTTGGCGGATGTAGAGGGGCACAGTATTAGACTTGGAGGCAGGTAAATTAAGATGGTCAAACATAGGGGATGAATAGACTTGGAGGTTCCAAATCACCTTGATGTTGGTGGAGCTGTGTGGAAGGCCTCAGAAGCTCTTTTGCTCTCATTGATAAATTCTTCTGATGATTGCAGAGCAGCTATGGCAGTCTCTTGTGATTTTTCAGTCTCCCCCTCATCAAGAATCAATCCGTGGAAATAGTATGCTGCAGCCTAGCAAGCGTAAAAAACAAAAACAAAACGACAAGGATACTTACACACTGGAGAAAATATTTGTGCTCTGCCCAGGAAATTAATTTAAGTGGCTTACCATTACCAATGATTGTAAATGCAATTTAGAAATGAAAATGATATTAAAGAAAGAGAGTAAGATTGTGTGCGCACCTTAGCTTCAACATATTTCCATTTTACAAATAGAGCATGTTTTCTCCCCCATCCATCTGACAGAGGAAGCTCTGGGATGCTATCCTTAACCTGTTGAACAATAGCTCAGATATACAAGTGAACAAGATTGTTTCGTAGTGGAATGCACAATGAGATCACAATTGTGATATGAAATAATAGATTTATGCATTGCTAAGTCCTGATGATAGGATAGGACTGAGAGAGTCACCTGTTTCCAGCATTTGATCATCTCGCAAGCTAAACGTCGTTTTACTGCTAATGTTGCCTTTGGGTTCTCAATTGCTAATCCAAGCTGCATATCAACTCCCTGGAGGATATTAAGACAATTAGTGGCTCCAATTGGTTTCATCAAAGCATTTGTAGAAATGAAGTATCAAAGCCAAACATTCTAGCTATGTTAGAATATCTGCATAAATATAGATGAAAATAATGCAGTACCTGACCAAGACCTTGCAAGCTAAGAGCTTTAAGATTTCCCTCTGCCAGATCTACTGGAAGTTCTCTTCTGAAATTAAAACATGAAACAGGATAGTTCAGTGGGTGTATTGCGAATTTCTTCTCTTAGATATTCACAATATTAGATCCTCAAGCATTAAACCTTCTTTCAGGTGGTATATGTATGAGTACATGATGAACTGCACAATCCAAATACCCAGCTGCCTTCAAGAAGAGATCAACAGTGGCTTGCCTGCTCTCTGCGCGAGACCACGAGTTTTATGTTGTCAACAGTCGTCACAGTGCACAGCATACATGAAGATTGACAATAGTCTTATCAATCCAAAATAAGCATAGATACTAAGCTGAGATCACCAGGTCTATGTTATACTGAACTGCACCAACCTTCTGACACTCTCGGACCGTGACCATCACCATAGGGCCTAGGAAGAAGCAGGGTGTTAGCCTGCAAGAAGCACACCATGGCCATCAAATGCAGCACGGACAGCACCTCATACCAAGGATCTGCCATGGATGTCTCCTGCAGTCCAGTCATGCAGCATTCTGAAACATTCAGAAGAACTTGCATATGTAAGTGCATATAGAAGGGAGATCAATTCTCACCTCAGCCACATCTTCCTGGTTAGCCCATACAAACTCCACCTTGTTTCTCATCTCACTGCCTGCAACATTGATGCCCAAATCATGATAAATCAGGAAAGCAATTTAACATAAACAAACAGTGATAGGGATATTTGGTACTCCCTCCGTCCAAAAAAGCCAAACTTTTTAAAGTTTGTCCAAATTTATATAAAAATATACCACTATTTAATCACCTTCTTCCACCAGTTCTAGCAGAGCTGGCAAGTACTCTTCCAGAGCCTGGAGGAGATTAGCAGTGCTAGACCCTCCTGCAGATCAAAAAGACTACAATCAGAGCAAGAATTCTGGTATTCACCTCCAGCATGAATAATCAGGGCAGGCAGGATTCATATGCTGCAACGACCCGGCTCACCATGCCGCGCTGCAGCCTTTCGCCTTGGCTTCAGAGCCGCCGACGATTCCTGCGTCGCCATTGCCACAACCCTAGCCCTCAGAGCTGTCAGCCTCTCCACTGCGCTCTTGTCCAGGTCATCAGCACCTAATTGCTGAGAGAAGTGTATGGTTCTTGGTACCCGAAGACCTGGGAGGAAGACAACCACCTCGCCGACACTTGACAGTCCTCTCTGGCGTACGACACCGGGATCACTCCATTTTGACGCTCCACAGCCCATGGATGCAGATTATATATATATCTGTAAGATGATCATGTTGCAAGCGTCAGCAGTTGGATGTTGTGAAGAGCTAGCAAGAAGTTCATGGCAACGAAACGAACGAACACGCGAAGGGAATCACAAATTCAGTGTTCAAGTCATAACCAAGAAGTGAAGTTTCCCCAAAGGTTATAGTCTGAAAAGAAGTCACTGCAAAAGAAAAGCTAATACAAAGAATCTTACCTTATGCTCGAGTGCTCGTCCTTTATGGTGAACTTTTGGGGTCTTGTTCAGCCACTAGCAAAATATCAAGATCAAAATCCAAACCTTGAGCTGTGCTTGTTCTCTGTAAACCAACTGCGGCGCATTTTTATTTAAATTTATATATGCAAGGAGGGACGAAATAAGGAAAGAATGTTTATCCTACTACGACAGACCAACGAACATCAAAAGGAGGGTGCAACTTGACCAAATTTAAGGCCAATTTGGTAGTTCCTCCGTGTGGAAAAACAAATAAGTTTTTGGCAAGTTGAGGTTACCACGAAATATAAAAAACATGTGCTTGTACTACTTAGAAAATAGTGCATCATCATCTGGTAAGTAAGCATAACTCGCTGATGTTTGTGTCACTTTTACTAGTTCAATCAATCTAGAAGCAATGGAAGGCTTCAACGAAGATTTTCTTTCAAAGTGATTCTCGAGGAACATAAAAATTCAAGAAAGATAACATTAGCTTACCTCGTCTTTGCCAAGGCATCTAGTTTGATGCTGATGCTTGAAGCCTTGAAGGTTTGGGATTTATAGGGAAACAGAAGTGTAGAACCGGTTCCTTCAAAAAAAAAGTGTAGAACCGGCTGGAACCTGGAATGGAAGGAGAGAGAGAGAGAGAGAGAGAGAGAGAGAGAGAGAGAGAGAGAGCCGTGACGTGTCTATTTAAAGGTCCGTGTGTCGCGATGGAACTTCCAGGAACGACAAAGACGAACAGAGGCACACGACGGCGCTGTAGAACTCAAACAAGGTCCATGAACAAATACTCCGTGGCCCCTACTAGAAATATTTATTTAGAAAATAACTGGTTAATAATAACCGAGAGTCGTACATGTAATTGTTTTTCACACATTATAAATATTCATGCACGTTTCGGTCTTCAATGTTGGATTAGTAAGACGACAAATTAACAGATGATACTGTCTCATGCTTGTTGGTTCAACAACGGGGAAAAAGAAGAACAGAAACGCTTGTGCCATGGTGCTTCTGGCAGAAAGAGGCATTGATATGATACCGACACCACCCGACTCCGCTGGGAGTCTCATGGACGGATGGTCCAAGAAATTAACAGAAAGCAGCAGCACATCTACTGGCTCAAACTGCACCGCCCATCGCTCTCGAGAGTCACGATGACGGAAAGTATTGTTGGCTAATTTATTGTGAAAAAAATACTGTTGAATAGCTGGTAGATTCGGTTAATAAGTTTAAGCGAACGTGTGACTAGGCGCCACTGCTAGTCTGCTAATCAATACAGCCGGCAAAACTCAGTATCAGATCTGCTGAGCGCTGCCTGAATTAAAACAACGGGCTGGCATGGCAATGGCATGGAGGAAGCTGCTTCTGTGCATTGACCTTGACTGCCAATTGGTATTAGTGCTACTAGTTTTGTTTTGCAGAGTGACAGGTGTACAGTGTCGCGTGGCAAGAAATAACCAAAAAAGGATTTTAGCATTCCTACTAGTACTAGCTGGTGTTGTCTGTTGACTTTGGGGCTGGATTTGGACGCTAATGAGTACTACTACGTACTAGTAGTCGATACTCGAAGTGGATGGATCCATGTTGTGTGGTGTTTGTGTTTAAATTAAACACATGAACAATAAACTGTTTTATGCATACGTGTGTCAATGAAACGTACTAATGAACAATTGAGACAGGTAACAGACGTACCAATACTGCTACTTATCATCCGTCAGGAAAACGATCGCAGACAAAATACACGAACATTACCTGTTCAAAATGTAATAGGAGTTGCGCGCGACTGACACCGTCGATATGGTTAATTGGTTACACGTCACGTGGATGAAAATTGGAATCATGCAGAGCTGATACAACACTACAAATTGAAGAGTTGAGAAGGAAAAACCGAAAACTTGCTTCTCAAAGAGGGAAAATACTGAGGCCCCGTTCGTTTTGGGTGGAATGGACCACAAACTGTTCCAGCCAATGAATTTTATATAAATTTGTGAACTAATCCAGCTAGAAATCATTCCCCTGAAGAAACAGAATAAGGCCTAACGTTGCATCGGTGTCTCACTAGTCTAGTTGGCATCATCCGTAGGCCAATTGCTTGCTCCCCAGTTCCATTAAAATTCCACTATCATAAAATATAGAATATTTAGTTTAGATAAAGGTACTAAGACATTGTGGTCCTGTTTGGTTCCTCTTGCTAAATTTTAGCTAGTTAAACTTTAGTTATTTTAGTAGCTAAAGTTCCAAACACATTGACTAAAAGAAGTTAAAATAGTTTAGTTCCATTAGTCATCCAAAAGTAGCTAAAATAATTTTAGCTAGCTAAAATTTATCAAGGGAAACCAGACTCTATGTATTTTTTAATACGTCTGCTCTATTTTCTCCTTGCAAGGGTCGTCCGCCCTAGTTGGATGTGGTTTGGTGGTGTTTCGCCAGATTGGCGAGAGATGACATAGGTTTGCCTAGTGGCCTAATAATCATGTATCTGCCCTCGGCCAGCTAGACATGGTGGTGTCACGACCACGACGTGCGACACCGCATGATTACGTGACACGTGTCCCTGATTCTCTACGTTTGTTTATCTGGAAAGTCATACCTGAAAGTACTATTTACTGATTTGTTATGAGAGAAAAATGCTGCTGAATGGCTAACAGATTCGGCAGATAATTTTGTTGATTTATTATGAGAGAAAACACTGTTGAATAACTGGTAGATTCGGTAAATAAGCTCGAATGAACAAGCAGGCAGCCAATTTATGCAACACATGCAAACCACCAGGATCCCAACTGAATTGTATCCACTCTTTAGGATTGACATTGCAGGGCAACTCAGGCCTTGTTTACATCCAAAAAGAGCACTTTCGTTTTTATTTGACAAACATTGTCCAATCATAAAGTAACTAGGTTTAAAAGATTCGTCTCGTGATTTACAAGCAAATTGTGCAATTAGTTTTTATTTTCATGTATATTTAATGCTTCAAGCATGTGCCGCAAGATTCGATATGACGAAGAATCTTGAAAAGTTTTTGGTTTTTTGGGTGAACTAAACAAGGCCTCACTTGTTTTTAATAACTTGTTGCTAGTAAGGTGCTATAGTACATATTTTGCCTAACTTATTGCATAGCTATGGTACCATTGTGGCAAAGAGCAGTTTGTAGCACTGCCATATGTACCAAACTATAGATGACCACATTTTGATTGTTTATGACAAACAATACACAACTGTATGTCTTGCGAGGAGGTCATTTCTTTCTGTGGGGATTTACAAAGTTATAATATAAACAAAAACAAAGTAAAAACGATGCTGTTCCAAGTGCTTTTCTTAAGACAATAGTGAAGATGTCCCATTGCATTTCACATTTGCTGGGCCGACTGGAAGAGAAACAGGGCCCATTTTTTTTCATATCACGGGTATTGGCCGAGTATATTTTTTTCCCCTTTCTTCTACTCCCTCCGTCTACGAAAGAATCAATTCCTAGGATCCGTGCCAGTCAAATTTTTTAAAGTTTGACTAACTTTATGAAAAGAGTAACAACATCTATAATATAAAATACACATTATATGAAAATATATTCTATGATGAATCTAATAATACTAATTT
>Ga0182004_10000577_pt1 | contig 23174 bp, 17 predicted proteins | sample Sormic07211540_1_FD_120479 | JGI IMG/M metagenome (GOLD analysis project Ga0182004, IMG submission 120479) | Endophyte microbial communities from Sorghum bicolor roots, Mead, Nebraska, USA - 072115-40_1 MetaG | ecosystem: Host-associated > Plants > Roots > Unclassified | place: USA: Nebraska...
CAACAACAACAACAACAACAACAACAAAGCCTTTTAGTCCCAAGCAAGTTGGGGTAGGCTAGAGTTGAAACCCAACATGAGCCCCCTAGTCACGATTTGTGATGCAGCATTCTAATTTTGATTCTATTGTACAAACTTTTGAACATGGTGGTGAGAAAAACACATAGGTTTTAATCATTGCTCTAACATTTATTTTAATGCTGTTTTGTAACAGTTTAACACAGCACATGTCCAAAGAGTTGGGGCAGGAGGAATTTGGTGTATGCAAACTGGGCAGTCCAAGCACAAATAGCCCTCCATTGGCTTCATTGGGTATGATGTTTATTTTTTCATCTTTATTGTATGTCATGTCAATACCTGCATTTCCTGACATGGAGGATTTATTCTTGAAGGTTCATCTAATATGGCAGCAATGACATCTTCTGGTCGTGAAAATGGGAGTATTCATGGTTTGCATTCTGGACTTCTCACATCAATGAGCCCGTTCAGAGAGGCTTCTTTCCCGGGTCTATCATCTACCATACCACAGAGCCTGTCCTCTCCTATTGGAATTGCATCTGCTGCAACTCATAGTAGTCAGGCTTCCCTTGGTGAGCTCAGCCACTCACTTAGTCGGATGAATGGGCATATGAATTATGGTTTTCAAGGCATGGGTGCCCTTCATCCCCATTCCCTTCCTGAAGTTCACAATGGAGCAAATAATGGCACCCCTTACAATCTAAACACCATGGCACCAATTGGTGTCAATAGCAACTCGAGAACAGCTGAAGCAGTTGACAGCAGACATCTTCATAAAGTGGGTTCTGGTAACCTCAGTGGGCACTCATTTGATCGTGTCGGCGAAGGAGGTAAGTTTGTAAATTTGGACAAGCTAATCTCCATTTTTATTCTCGACCCCATTCTCTCTCAATTCCATTCCTTAAGCATGTGTTTTGTAATAAAAATGTTAGGTTTATCAGGATTGTGACAGCTAACTGTGAAAAGTTGATCAATTAATGTATGTTATTTAATTGTTCCCTGCATGACTGCATGTGTACCAATTTTTGCAGCTATGGGATTTTCAAGAAGTGGAAGCGGTCCTGTCCGTGGTCACCAGCTAATGTGGAATAATTCAAATAACTTCCACCGTCATCCCAATTCCCCTGTGCTGTGGCAAAATCCGGGATCATTTGTAAACAATGTACCGTCTCGCCCCCCAGCACAAATGCATGGAGTTCCAAGAGCACCATCACACATGATTGAGAATGTTCTTCCAATGCATCATCATCATGTGGGCTCTGCACCAGCAATCAATCCGTCACTTTGGGACAGGCGGCATGGCTATGCAGGGGAATTGACGGAAGCATCAAGTTTTCATCCTGGCAGTGTTGGGAGCATGGGATTTCCTGGTAGCCCTCAGCTTCATGGTTTGGAGCTAAATAGCATATTTTCTCACACCAGTGGGAATCGCATGGATCCAACCGTGTCTTCCGCTCAGATCAGCGCACCATCTCCTCAACAAAGAGGTCCTATGTTCCATGGAAGGAATCCTATGGTTCCTCTTCCATCATTTGATTCACCTGGTGAGCGGATGAGAAGCCGGAGAAATGACTCAGGTGCTAACCAGTCTGATAATAAACGGCAGTACGAGCTTGATGTTGACCGCATAATGCGGGGGGAAGACTCACGAACTACACTGATGATAAAGAATATCCCGAATAAGTATGTTTTGAGATCACCCAATTTTATGCTACATTTATGTTCTGTCTCAATAATATATATATATATTTGTTCTGGTTGTCTCTTTTGGGTTCCAGGTATACCTCCAAGATGCTCTTGGCTGCTATTGATGAAAGTCATAAGGGCACTTATGATTTTATTTACTTGCCGATTGATTTTAAGGTAGTTTGAATTTAATTCATAAGCGACCGGTGCCTCATATTAATTTGGACTGTACCTGTTCATGTTACTAAATGAGATCAATCTGCTTTTCAGAATAAATGTAATGTTGGCTATGCTTTCATCAACATGACCAACCCTCAGCATATCATCCCGTTTTATCAGGTGAGAAAGTTATTCAGTTGACAAAGTGCTACTGCATTGTTGCAATTATGGTTATTTTGGCCTTTGATCAACTTGTATGGCTTGCAAAATTTGTACTTTGATAAAATATCTAGCTTGAACATCTATGTGCTATCCTGAGCCATTTTGTCATCTTTTTCAGACTTTTAATGGTAAAAAGTGGGAGAAGTTTAACAGTGAGAAGGTGGCATCACTTGCTTATGCCAGAATCCAAGGGAAAACAGCCCTGATTGCTCATTTCCAGAACTCTAGTTTGATGAATGAGGACAAACGCTGCCGCCCCATACTCTTCCACTCAGAAGGTCCTAATGCAGGAGATCAGGTATGCTTATTATGTCTTTTTTTCCTGGGTAGTTTCCCTGCTCTTGTTCTACAGTAGTCCAGTTACATTATGTATCGCTGCCCTGTGACAAGTCTTCTCTATACCATCTTAGTCATCCGTATATACCTTGAAGCCTTGATGGGCTGATGGCAGCTAAAAACATAGGTTTTGTGCAAAAAAAAGGTGTGAGGTAAATGTACACCTGCCATTTTTGCTGCATTAACTGCCCTGTGACAAGTTTTCCTATAGTCATCCTATATTCCTTGAATCCTTGATGGGCTGATGACAGCTAAAAACATAGGTTTTGTGCAAATAAAAAGCTGGGAGTTAAATGCCCACCTGCCATTTTTGCTGCATTAACTGCCTAACTGGTAATGAGTCCACAATTATAGAAAATGTAACGTCTGTGGATATCTTTTCATCTGCACTTTCATACTGTGCACCAATGAACTAAGATGCACATTTCACAAGTGGGGTAACATTCTTTAACACTGAAGCAAGTTTGGTACATAGTTGGAATCGTACCATACTTATATGGTCCCAGTGTCTGCTTAATAATTTTAGAACTTGCTCTATTATTGTGCCTGCAATGCTTTTAAGCATATGGTTGCAATTTTGACATTTTGTTGTGATCTTTCTCAGGAACCTTTCCCTATGGGTACAAACATCCGAGCCAGGTCTGGGAGATCCCGAACTTCCTCTGGTGAAGAAAATCACCATGACATCCAGACAGTCTTGACCAACGGTGACACTTCTTCCAATGGAGCTGACGCTTCAGGTTCCACCAAGGACACTGAGTAGCTGAACTGCAGCTTGCTGCCTCGCTAACCACAAAGGCCCAAGCTATAACTTTTTGCAAACCCATTTTCAGTTCTAGTTTTCCCCCCTTTCCCATTTTGGTTTTGTTTGGTAAGTCTCCCGATCTGTATTTATTAACATCCATGATGTGGGTCACTGAAGACTTAGGTTGCTGCAAAAATTTTGTCTCTGGCGGGAAGCTATATGCAAAGAGGGTGCTACCTATTCCCCAGAATCTATGTGCTTGTTAACCTGAAGGCCGAGAAAGGTGAAAGGCGCAGGGAGAGCCTCCAGATTTTGGTCGCTGTAAGAATTAACCCCATGTTGTACAGCAGGTCCCAGTAACTTGTGCTGAGGGGAGAGTGAAGGAGTCATTTTAATCAGTTTAGTGGTGGTGTGTGTGTGGAGAAGAAGAGTCTTGCCTGCATTTTCTTTTGGAACCTTCTCTTGTGCCTTCACCTGTGTTGCATTTTGAGTCGAGGGCTCCTCTTAAATTGTGTGCAGAGGGGCTCGATTTTGTTAACCGGAACATGGCGCATTTGCGTCTGGATCAACCCCGGTCTTGTCTTCAGGGCACTGTCGCCGTATTTATCAACCTTCTTATGTACATCTCCATCTTCTTCTACATATAGTACATGAGTTTTGATGTCATCTATTTTGTGGCTGTTGCCTCACAAGGTTGTTTATCCATATCAACGTGTCTGTTATGCTTGCGGTGTGTATAAAACCTTCATGAACCTTGTGCTTGGTTGCTTACTATGTAAGCATGAATGCGAGCTCTATGAGTGCGTAATCCTTGTTCAAATCCTTTCAAGAGTATACCAATGTATAGGAGACGATTTTACAAATCACTAGTCTTTGGCTCTTCATAATTACCCGGCTACGTCGACGCATCCCAAAGAGGAAGAATGCCAAAGTGGGCACACGACTCGCATATCCGACCACTCCTTGGTAAATGGTTAGAAAAACGTGTCGTTTGAGATTGAGTGCAGTCAATACCCTTACTTGTCAATCAATATCTCTTTGAATATTTTGGTTCAACTTTTGAAAACACATATTTGTCTTAGGGTCTGTTTGGTCTGAATTCTGAAGCGGTAAAGTTTATCACCTGTCACATCGAATGTTTGGACACATGTATGAAGTATTAAATGTAGACTATTTACGAAACTAAAAGCATGGCTAAAGAGTAATTTGCAAAACGAATCTTTTTAGACTAATTAATATATGATTGGATATTAATTGTCAAATAAAATATATTTAAACTTTAATAACCTCAACCAAACACCTCAGAATTTGGAAACCGGTGTAGGGCAACTTTAGTGTATCCCTAGAGTATATATAAATATAAAATAGGGTTGGTGATATAAGTAGTCGAAAATTACCCGGGCGTGCTCTGCATTCGACTCGCAAATGCCAAAAAGGCTTTGGCCGTGACATCATAGGAACTGACTGCAACTAAAGTTTACCAACCAAACATCAGAGGTTTTCATACAAATTCACCCGAAAACATAATGATAGGCTGATAGCTAGAGAAGATAGAAAACTAATTACAAAGTGAATAAAGAAGAAAGAAAATGCACAAGAAAGATTTAGTCTGTACACATACCAAATGATTATGAGGCAAAGTTACCACAGGAACCTAGTTAAGAAAATGTGATCACAATTCACAAAAAGAATCAATGTACCAAGCCGAGACCTTTTAACCGAGCTACAGAACCAAGTTTTCAGCCTTGTCACAGAAAAAAGGAGGAGCAACTACTGATCATCCACTATCCTATTGGCACCAGCAGTTTGTGCCAACAGGATAAAGAATCCAGAAGTATATGCCTATCTATCTCGTCAGTGTATGCATAATTCTCGATCTATAGCTTCTCAACAAATGCTCACCATACTCATGGTCAGAGACGAACTAACTTTCCTCCTCCGCAGTGTGTTTATCTGATATCTCACCAGTGGAGGTGGAGCCCTCTACCTGGTCAATCTGTTGATTTGATGTCTCACCGCTGCAGCTACCTATCTGTTGTTGACTTGGACTCTTAGCGGCCGGGCTTTCTGTCTTGTCAGACCGCTGACCAGAGCTCTCACCAGGAGTCACAGGACCCTCAGGATGGTATGGGTATAAGATGTCATAGTGCTCCTGCGTGTATAGCACGGTCACACGGGGTACTTCATGATTAGGGGGTATTTGATGATGACGACGTGGCCAACACGTGCTTCTTGGCATATCATCTTGGGGACCTTGGCCAGTGTAGAGGTCTTGACCAGCTTCTTGAAAGAGGTACTCCACTCGCAGAGGCACCCGAAGCGCCCTTACTAGTGCTGTTATCTGAATATGATCTGTAAAGACCCTACGCTGGATAACTTCTTGAAGGCACCACTGTTTTAAATAAAGAAAGATGTGAGTATAGAATGAGTGTCATGTTTTCTGGAAAAAGATGCATTGGGTGGTCCAGAACTAAGTAATCCAATAACCCAAGGTAAACTGGCGGTGATACTTACTTGGGTGAGAGTGCGACCTTCATTGAGCTCAGGTATAAGTGGTACAAACTCTTCACGGTGCGAGCATATCCAGATAGCTGCTACCAATCTGAGGAAAGTAAAAACTGACCAACAAAATGTGTTGGAACAATGAACTAGGAATTAGGATACAAGTGGAGGAAGGATAGCTTGGTTCAAAGGGGTGTATTACTCACTGTCGTCTGTCCTCTTATAATCGTTGAAGAACTCAAGAAGTTTCTCTATGCGGTAGCTGAAAAATGGCACATACTCAATACATTATGTGAAATGCATTGGCAGCAACACTCTAATGGAATTGCTGGGAAGAAACATATTAGAAACCTGTTAATTGTTGGTACATGCTTCAATCGTTTGTGTATCTTCCATCTCATTACTTTCTTTATCAGCTTCTTAAATGCCTAAATGAATCAAATAATCACTATATTTTCTTGCAATAAGGCTTACACATTGACTATTATAACAAGGTACGAAAAGATATAAACAACATAAGATTTGCCTGCGCAGCTTCTACCAGTAAACAGCAACTATAAGATAGTAGTTGAGAAAGAAATTATTTTATAAGCAAGTAGGAGAAACAAAACATTAGTGATTTGATCAGATGACCACACAAAGCAGCATGGGCGCATTATCTTGGTGTAAGAAAGAAACATGATCTCTTTTATCTCTCTACAATGATATCTCATTATTGCTGTTTCATGAAAGTGAACTTATGTAAACATGTATTTTTTTTATTAGCATTAGATTGTTACGTTTCAAATAAAATCAAATTTGAACCCATGTCAACAGGTTGTAATGTTGTGATGGCATGCTCCTATGCCACTACAGTGAAACAATGGTGCATATCCTGCAAACGATAAAAGAAAAAAAAAAGGAAAGTGAGATGCCAGATCCAGTTTGCGCCTTGATATTAGTTGAAGAAATGATCTATCAATTAAACATGTTTATCTCATAAATGGTAAACTTGAAGGTGAGCTTACTTTGTGGCTCCTGGAAAATTCGGAGGCCCACCCAAGGCGTGCATGTTGCCTAGCCACTCCTTTAACAGCAGCAAGAAGACGGTGTTCCTCATGTGTATCCTGCCTATGAAGGACTTGCTCCTGTTTTAGAGTGGTGCATACTAGGGTGTTAACCACAAAACATAAATCTTATTCAAAGGAAAAGGAAGGAGACTTACGAGGTAGGAAAATATGAAGCTCCTGTAGAAACACTCTCCATCTCCATGCACTGGCCTAAATTCAGAATAGGCACGGCGAAGATTCAGAGCATGTGAATCAAATAATACTCCTCGTCCAGCTACCATTTCAAGGAGATTGTAATGCGTAATGATCTCGGTTATGTGGAGTTTCTGCACAAAAACAAGAGCAAAGGAATTGAAATCAAAATGATCTGAACCACGAAGCAGAAGTTCTAATATGGGATTGTAATTTGATAAGTTTTCAGGTTTCCACATTATAAGAAAACCTTAAGCCACTAATAAATGCAATGTTTTTGCTGATATTGATTTGTTCGATGAATAAAGAAAGAAAGAACATATACTGCATTTCTTGAATTCAATACAAACTCAAAGCCGATTAAGGTCCCATCACAAATCAATAATATCAATTAGAAGAGGCACGTAAACAGTGTATGGAGTCAAACCTTGTAGTTCACATGAGGTATTGTGTAATTTCGGTTGGAGATTCCTATCCTGTCCAAAATCTATTCCACATAAAATGGGTTAAAAATTCCACAATTTTTGCCAGAATTAGAAGCAACAGTAAATAATTAATGCCAAGATCCATCCAATAGTTCACAGAAGGAAACAATGAAGAAGGCAATGGAACTTTTTAAATATTTATTACTACAGAAATATCCAAGATCTTATGTATATGACAATTGTCTCTTTTGTTAATCATATAATTTCAACTATTAGACCATTCATCAACATCAGATACCTGTATGTTTGTCTTCAGAATTCCTTAGAAACACGTCAACAAGGACAATTTGTGGTACAATGAAGAGTAAGACATAAATACTGACCGTTAATAATATCAGTGTAAGCAATAGCACTTTTAAAATTATGAAAACATCACAACAACATTGTTTTTCCCCTTGAAATTCCATATCAGATCACAACAATAATCAAGAATCATCTAATCTTGGCAGAACAGAAACTAACATTTGCCATTGCTCTCATATCTATGCTTCACCCATTTTGAACATGATCTCCTGCCAGAATAAATTTTGTGATCTCGATATTTCATATAAGCATGGAGAGAACAAAGACTGAAGAAGCCTGAATTCCTGATCCAACATCTCAAACAAAAAATTGGCACAAGAGTGCTCACACCAGTTACCAATCACAACCAAAGATGTAAGAAATATTCAGGTCATATTGTTATTGTTACCTTTCTCCAGAGCAGTTTCTTGCCTTTTTTGGGCCGAAGTGCTGATGACCCCACCTGTTCCAAAATTAACGTCGAAAGTCAAATATTCAAAGGAGCAGTGATAACAAAATCGACACTTTCGAGTCTCCTCTCAGCTATTCAAATATGATTATGCTTTAGGCAAGAAATCAGCCAGGCAAGGGCTAAAACCAGCAATGCATGTAATCCGCCAATGATCTAAAGAAACTACATTGGTTTATGCTATCTCAAATAAACATAGAGATTGGCCCTGACATTTGACGGTGAAATGAAAGCATGACATCAAACTGAACAGAAATATCGATCATAATAGTTTGGTCAAAAAAGAAAAAGAAAAAAAAAAGAACATGCACCTAGAAAAGCCCCTGCAAGATCGTTGTCACTCTAAGCAACCCAGAAAGAGAAATTAGCCCCAACATCTGACGAAGGATTCCACCCCTATTCTAGGATGCAATACAATTTCTTAGGTCCAGACTCCAGTATCCTAAACCCTCCCCCAAGATCCCCAAGAACGGCAGAATTCAATATCCCAAAGGCCAAATCACAAGCAAACAGGAACCGCGCAAGAACGTAGTCAAAATATCCAGGAAACAGCACCTGTTCATTCTGCTGCCTCGGCGTTCCCTCAGCCTCGGCTTTCTGGTCCGTCTCCACGCTCCTCTCCCTCTGGGACTCCAGCATCAGTTCATCGAACACGTCCTTCAAATCGATCGCGGAGCTCGGACCTCCGGCTCTCGAGAAGGAGGGAGGGCGTGGAGGAAGAGGGGGCTTGCCGCCAGCGGGGTCCCAGACCGCCCAGAAAAGAGACCCGGTCTCCTCGCCCTTCTGCTCGGCCGCCGCAGCTGTGGCGGTGGTGGCGGAGGGGTTCCGGCCTCCGGCTTCCTGTGACCCATGGACCTCTTCCTCTTCTGGGATGACCTCGAGCGGCGGAGCCGAGGGCGGCGGCTCTGTAGCGGCGGCGGCGTTGGACTCCTCGCGCAGGCGCAGCAAAACGACCGGTTCTTTGGTTTCGGTGTCGTCTTGGTTCTTTCCTGAACCGGAGGCCATCGTGGCGGGAAGAAAAGCCTGACGGGAAGGGGGTGCGGAGGGTCTGCTTCGCGAAATCTGGGAGAGCGAGGGGGCGGAGGGGAAATACGTGGAGGGTGTCGTTGTTAATTGTAGAGATGATGGGGGGATATTTATAAAGGCCGTAATGGTCGGTGCCCTCGAGGCCTGGAGGTACGGAAACGGGGGAGCAAAAGGGATTTGGGCACTTTGGTTCTTGGATGATTTTCTTGCTGTTGTATCTGAGGAGAAGGTAGATTTAAGTTCTGTACATACTCTTTGTATAAAAGTATTATATGTTTTTGTCTTTATTATGATTATTTTTTTTATATCACACTTTGTTGGATTATATTCAAAAAGCATATAATCTCAAGAAACTGAGATCCCCATGTTGCACCGCTCACGCCACCCTAGCGTCTAGCCTTCGCTCGTACATGTGCACCACCGCCTTGTGCAGGCTACACTCGTTATGTCAACCCTGGCCTTGGAGTCAAGTTGCGCCCACATGACAACGTCTACCTCACCACACCCTCTACACCAAACTCGTGTTGCCCCTTCGTTGGTGTCATGCGCTACACCGTGCCCTTTGTCCTCTATGCCCGCTCTCTTAACAGACTGTAGTGGAGAGACAACACCCTTGTGTCACGCTTGTCGCCACTCGCTCGCCCATGTCTTGCTCCTCCTTCCTCCCACCTACATCACGGTCACCACCACACGGGCCCAATGCACTCGCCACGGCCCCCCTTGCCCCGCTGCGTGCTTGCTGCCACTTGTGCCTATCAACCCTCACATGCGCCTACTACTCACGTCGAGGAGCTCTCCTCTAACCGACGGTAGGAATGATGGGAGGGAGAGAGAGAGAGATGTGGACAGGGTAGGGAGATCGAAGTGAATGGGTGAGAGAGGAAGAAAAGTCTACAACATTTATTGAAATTGATTTGGGCCCACGTAAAGAAACCATGCAATGTGAGGAGTTTCTACCACTAGTGTCTTGCTAAGGTAGCGTGTGTAAAAACTATGGGTGGTTTCTGCCTTGTGACTATCCTTAGAGTCTTGGACACGATCTCCCCACAGAAGCCTAGGGAACACGTTGGGGCATACCATTAGGTCCCATTAGGCATATAGCCACGTTGTCGTTGGGAAACCAACCTCTCCACCCTCACCATGGTTTTTTCCAATTACCATGCCCTAGAGACGCATACTGCACAAGCTCTGCCACTGCCATGTCAGGGAAGCTCCAACTACTACCCTGCTTTGGGATGGAGCCACTTTAGGTTCAACAAGTGTGATGGGCTGAGAGTTGGAGCAAGAAGTGGACTCAAGTGAGACTATAGCTGCTAGAGGTAAGTTCAACTGAGCCTCCACATGGGATGGGAAGTGTTGAACTAAGACTAGAAGAGGAAGATGATACACATCGATGAGTTGCGTTGTGCAACCCTAAGGGTGAAGAATTATCTCTAGCATGGCAAACCACCATGGATCTCGTTCATTCCTTGGGGCTATCATCAAGGTCATGATCATCATGTCGAGAAGGAGCTCTGGCTACCGTCATGGAAAGGGCAAGGAGCTTACCATCAATACGTGCATCTCATGCCACTGCATTAATGTCACTTGGTCACTTTCTCGCTCATGCTTTCACTAAAGAACAAATGATATAGGGTTCAAAAGGAGCCATCGATACTGGAGAATTTTATTCGCTACATGGTGGATCTCAAATTTTTAATCTGATCAGACGATATTGTGGTCAAGGCGGTATCAAGTTATGTTTTGAGTTTTCGTTCATGGGAAGTTTCTCTATTAGCCCTCTAAATTTTTTTATTTATTCATATATTGAAATAACAAACATATTTATGTGTTGCAACAAAATGTAAGGTTATTGTGTGGCCACATGAACGAATTATGGTTGGGAGATTAATTCAATGATCACGTCATTTGTTCCAATATATCTAAGAGTATGACTCTGTATCGTCGCTAGACATGTGAACACACATATTTATAACTCACATGAGCATGAATCATGAGTCTGGATCACATATGACTATATGAGATAGGAGTAGTGTAAGGACATTGGGAAAAGTAAATGGCACGGTTGGATAAATATCCTTTTGACTTTAATGCTAGATATAGATATACTAGAAAACATGCCAAACTGGCTAGTTCAACCTAAAATTCAAACTTATAATAATCTATAGTAATTAGTAAATAACTTAATTTTATGGAGCCAAAAATTAATTTTGGAGTAAATGGTCCTAAATTGACTTGCACCACCTGTAACTTAATGGACCTCTGGTGGATTTAATTCTTAAAACAACTCAAAGCCATATCTCTTACAATTTATCAACAAGGTTAAACACCTAAACCTGACCTATCAAAATAACCAAGATGTCACTTAGAGGAGTTTTAAATTGACAATTATGCAATTTAAAACAAACTTGAAAAAGTTAGTGAAAATCAGCCAAGCTGGTTGGCCAATTTTCACAATGAATATGCAAATAAAGTTTAACAACCCCCTTTTGATTTCTAAATGCTTTTATAGATGTTCATTTGCAAGTTTATGCCACTACACTCACAAACAAGAAGCTACCTAGGACAAAGCGAAAACATAATTATTAGATATAAATGTGAATATGATGTGAACCAAATTGGAGATGCAAGATTTGTACCCCAAAGTTTTTTAGCTTCACCAAAGTGAACCAGCAAGCTTCTTCATCAAGGAAGCCCAAAGTGACCCAAGGGCCAAGATAAGGCCGAGTCTCTTTAAAACCACTTCTCACTCGATTCACTAGCTTGAACCAGCGGCAGAGCATAGTGGTGGCCAACCTAGACACCACTCCCTTTCCTCCACAATAGTCTTGATCACCTTATTTTTGATCACTAGTTATCATCTAGCTAGCGCTGCTACGAGACAATAGAAAACAAAAAGCAAGAGTACAAGGCATGTGAAGAAAAAGACTACGATGGTTTGAAGCTTTTATATGAAAGTGTTTGAGGATCACAAGCAAATGGGCTATAACTAAACTAAGCTAACAGTTTAGTAGAGTTGTATTGAGCCAAGCAAGTAAAGACAACTAGGAATGTTGGTTTTAGGCATAAGCATGCCATCATGGAGGTGGAGCATCTTGCCTCGTTGTTGACTTGTCTTGGCATCATCGATATAAATCGGCCCCCTTACTTTTGTGTCATGCTTCGCCACTGCTAGATCTTTTTTTTCTTCCCAGAGCATGATAGCCCTAACAAATTTCTCACAACACTCCATGAGTTAAGGTTGATCTCACTTAAACCACACAAATACAACAAAAGGGAGGATGTGGAGAGCTCTAATGGCTTTCTAACTGCTAGAGGATGCAAAAAAACACTAGTATCAAGCGCAGGCAGGAGAGGATGAGTGCAAATACCTATTTCCCATAAACTAGTTGTTAGAAAAAGGATGCTAAAACCAACATTGCATTTTTTTCTCTAACTAGCAAGTTGAGATCTGAAATTGTGGAACTTTGTATGAAGTCTTTGTCATCAACTACCTCAATATATGGATCTGCCAAGGATAGATATCATAAGTAGTTAAATCCTCATTAGAATCCTAGTTGGACAAATCGACCAAAACGATTTCCTCTGAGCCAGCACACTCACAAAATACTATATGTTAGTGTTTCTATTGGCTTTTCACCAAGTTTTCCTTGAGAACTTTACACCTTGTATTTTGACCAATGTTGCACCACTCTTAAGTAACACATACCTATGATCAATCAAATATATACAATAATTCGTGTCTAGAGCTTCTATATGTCAAACTAATGCCACCACTTATTCAATCTCAACCTCGGGCTTTCAACATCGCATGCAAGTGAGAAAATCTCCCTTGAACTAATGACTTCCAAACCATGTGATCAAGACTTCACTTTTCATCCATATAAGTCACCACAACATATGATTCAACAATACTTGCTACTTCACATTGCATGGCTCATCATGGCTTGATTAGTTCCTTGGAGTTAACACATGTACTTGCTTCTGCACCTAGCCTTGGTTCCTCGGTCCTCAAGCCATTATTTGACCTTTACCTTTGCTTTGTACCCTAAAGACAACCATGATTTAATCATTCACCCTATTTTGTATCATCAACAACATTCAACTTGGAAGCCATTTTTCCTGTATCCAGTTTATGCAAATCATCAAGAATGATGATTACGCATAAGATGCAATCTTCATTCATTTGCTAGGTGATATAAACCATCTTGTAAATGAGCTTCCAACTAATGAGGCCAAGGATATACGTATGGTGTCTCTTCTCTCTTTTCAACTCTATATAGTGGTAGGGGATGGATATAAAGTGAGGTGTGGCAGAACTATACCAATAGAGCTCCATGGCTCGATTAATAGTAAAGACATAGGAAAAGAACACTAGAAAAAACTAAGATATAAAAGAGGAGAAGATGATGAAAAAACAAGGTATGGCGGAGGTCCTACCTAGCCCTCTGACACTAACTCTATACTTGTCATTTGATTATTTATAACACATCTTGTTAGACTAATAATCATTTGACCAAATTTGAAACCTAAATGTCAATGCTCCTTATTTGATGGACAAGCCATTCATGTGAGACAAACTTAAAACTTTGCTTGTCACCTAAACATTGAATCTTTTTGGATGACTTATCTCATTTGAATGGCATTTTCTTCTCACAAGTCCATATACATAAATCATCATGGGAGTAAACACATGATCATATATCATCAAAACATGTTATAGTCTCTTAATTGTATTGTCATTTAACATACCAAAGCTGCAGCAAAGTTTTCTCTTGTTATTTTTAACATCATATATGTGGTGGATATGGTTAGAATTGCCTTGTTCTATGGTGATAGGGACAAAGGAGGCACAAGTTTTCACCTGGTTCATGTTACCCAAACGTCTAATTTGTTAAGTAGAATCTATGATTTTACAATTGTACTCAGTATGGTATGGCGTAGTAGTTATATCCTAAGATTTGTGATCCTACCATCTGAAATGCTCCCCATTTGCTATCCCGCCATCTAATGGCAATATGGCATCATCAATGTCTTGCAGCAAATGACCTTATTGTAGGAGGATCCATAAGTGCATAAATTCTTCAAGCTGTGTGGGGAGTAAACCTTAGTGCCTTTGTTCAAATTTCATGTGGCCTTTGTCCCATTCCCATGATACCATGACTAAAATCACTACTTTGATTTACTAGCTGCACTGGCCTTTATCCTTTCTAAACTTTCTTCGGAGTCGTGTTTCAAGGATGGCACGTTGCACTATTTAGAAACACATGTAACTCCACAGCATGTTCGGCACGACAATGGTTTCCCGTGCTGAAGCGGCATGTTCTTACTCCTGTTGCTTGAGCTTATCTGCCGAATCCGCCAGCCATTCAGCAGTGTTTTTCTCTCACAACAAATCATCAAACAATACTTTCAGCTAAGCTCGCGCTGTCGTCCTGAAGATTGACACTTAGGATCTAGTGCCACCAATCAATGAAACAACAAAGGGATAATGATACGTAAACCTCATCAAAAGCTAGTGCGTATTGCAGGTTAAGATGATTTGCATCGATTGCCAGGTTCAAGGAACGACTGGGGTTGATACAGCAGTAATTAGGCATCGACTATCTTGACATCTGCAGACTACAGCCCAGCAGTAAAGCCTACTATACCGTATCTGTTATACTATCACTTGCGATCTCCAAAGGTTAGTCATGCACCAAATTGGTTTTTAGAATGGTTAGCTGCATGCAGTACTCTAAAGCAAGTTCCACACATGATGAAACCCATACGGTACACAGCATAGCAAAGCTAGTGCAAGCTGCATAAAATGAATAGCTGAACATAGCCTGAGGTTGAGACCAAGGAACAGCTAGAAACACAAATTTTCCTTTATTAGGGGGGCAGCAGTACAAATTTATCAAGACATAGATTGAATTTCAATTTTTCAGTTGAAAATTTTCTTAACTTAACAAGCCATCCCCCCTCTCCCACTTCCCCTGGTTGAAGCTGCAACGGCCTGGATGCAGAGCAACATGGGCGGGACTTGCTAGTTACTTTGTTTCGCAATGATCATATACGAATGAATACTACACCAACAAATTCATGCAAGGCAAGTATCTCTCATCAGAACCATAAAGGTTCATATAATATTTGTGTTCTGTTATCGTCACATCAGGCCAAACGACATCTGAAGATTCTGAGGTTGCCATACAAGTTCGGGCAGATGACATCATAGGCTGATAGCTAAAGAATATAGAAAAAAAAAAAGATTACAAATGAGATAGAAAATGCAAGCTCGTCAGAAAGAATAACCGTAAGAGAATGCACAAGAATGATTTTCCTTCTATATACACCAAAGTATTATGAGGATATTTCAGAGATTTGATAACAATTTGCAAATGAATCAACATATCAGACTAACTGACCAACTAATCATCCAATTTGCACCAGCAGTTTGTACCAACGTAAGAAAAAAAGTCCAAAATATTATCTATCTCGTCAGTGTATGCCTAATTCTCTATCCACTTCACTCAGCAATGCTCTTATGCTCATCATACTCATGGGCACCAGTAGAAGTTAACTTTAGCCCTGCATGTTGATCTGGATTCTCACCAGTGGAGATCTCCTTCTGGGCAATATTTTGACTTGAAATCTCACCACTGCAGCTATCTCTCTGGGCAATTTGTTGACTTGAACTCCCACCACTGCAGCTATCTCTCTAGGCAATTTGTTGACCTGAACTCTCAGCAGTTGGCCGCTGTACCTGCTCAGTCTGCTGACTACAGACAGCACCATCTCGACGGTGGGGGTAAATGATGTCATAGTGAATGTTTGTGTAGAGCACGGTCACATGGGGGACTACATGAGCATGGGGTAGTTGATGACGATGACCAGGCCAACATGTACTTCTTGGCATATCGTCTTGGGAATCCTTCTGGGGAGTGTAGAGGTCTTGACCATCTCCTTGTAAGAGGTACTCCACTCGCAGCGGCACCCCAAGCGCGGTGACTAATGCTGTCATCTGAACATGATCTGTGAAAACCTTATACCTGATAACTTCATGAAGGCACCACTGTTTTTAAAGAGAGAAGTGCAGGTAGAATGAGTGTCAGATTTTCTAGAACGGGTGTATTATTGGCAGTTCAGAACTAAATAATGAAAGGGTCCAAGGGAAAGCGACAGAGGTACTTACTTCTCTGAGAGTGCCATATTCATTCAGCTCAGGTATAAGTGGTTCAAACTCTTCACTGTGCGAACATATCCAGATAGCTGCTACCAATCTGAGGAAAGCAAAAACTGCCCAACAAAATGTATTGGAACAATGTATTAGGACGAAGTGGAGGAAGGAATGCTTGGTTCAAGAGAGGTGTTTCACTTACTGTCGTCTGTCCTGCCATAACAGCTGAAGAACTTGAGAAGTTTCTGTTTGCTGTAGCTGGAAAATGACACATGTTCAATAAAATTCTGAAAATGCATTGCCAGCAACACTTCAATGGAATAACAGAGAATCAAATATATCAGAAACCTGTCGGTTGTTGGTACATTCTTCCATCTGTTGTGTCTTTTCCATCTCATTACTTTCTTTATCAGTGCCTTAAATGCCTGAAAGAATCAGATCATTACTATATACTGCAATAGCTTACAAAATACTGACCATTTATAACAAAGGTATGAACAAGTATGATCAGAATAACACTTGTCTGAGAACCTTCAGTCAGAGCACAGATTACAAGATAAATACTTAAGAAAAATGTTTTAATAGAGAAGCATGAAAGAAAACATTTGTGATTGAATCAGATGACCACACAAAGCAGCTTTGGGTGCATTATCTCGTGGAAGTAGAAGCATGAGTTATTTATTACTATAACTGTAAATATTACCCATCAGTGCTGTTATATGAAAGTGATCTTATTTCAACATGTATTACTATAACTGTAATTTCAAGTTGTGTTTGTTGTTTTCGGTAATCTTTGAATTACCGTGGGTTGTACTTGAACTATCCTTTTCTACTTAATGAAATACATGCCACACATGTTCTCGAAAAAAAAATTGAATCCATGTCAAGAGGTAAAATTGTGATGGCATGCCAATATGCCACTAATGTGAAACAATGTGCATATCCTGCAAATGGTAAAAGAAAAAGAACAGTGAGATGCCAGATCCAGATTGCAACTTGATGTAACTTGAAGAAAATCATCCCTCAAGCATGTTTATCTCAAAAATGCCAAATGTGGATAAGGTGTGAGCTTACTTTGTATCTCGAGGAAAATTCAGAGGTCCACCCAAGCCGTGCATGATGCCTGGCCACTCCTTTAACAGCAGCAAGAAGACGGTGTTCCTCGTGTGTATCCTGCCTATCGAGAACTTGCTCCTGTTTTACAGTTGCATAAACTAGGGTGTTAACCCCCTAAACATGAAGCTTGTTCTAAGGAAAAGGGAGGGACACTTACGAAGTAGGAAAATATGAAGCTCCTGTAGAAACACTCTCCATCTCCATGCACTGGCCTAAATTCAGAATAGGCACGACGAAGGTTCAGTGCATTTGAATGAAATATTTCTCCTCGTCCAGCAGCCATTTCGATGAGGTTGTAATGCTCAATGATCCCGGTCGTAGGAATTGTCTGCGCGAAACACAAGCACAAAGGAATTCAAACCACAATGATCTTAACCAGAGAGCAGCAGAACTAAAAAAATGGATTGGTATGTTAGTTATGCTTTTCAGGTTTCCACATTCTAAGAAAAAAAAATCGCGATAGGGCCATCACCCGTTTTTCATTAAGAGGACATTTTAAGAAAATGATTATACCACTTATATCTCAGCTGATATTGAGTGGTTGTTATTCAGTGAAATAAGAAATTAAGGCTGATAAGGTCCCATCACAATCTGATTGTATCAATTAGAGAAGGCACATAAATAGTATATGGATTCAAACCTGATGATTCACATGGGGTACGATTACTGTAGAATCTGGATTGGAGTTGTACATTTGCCTTCCTATCCTCTCCAAAAGCTATTCCACAGAAAATGGGTTAAAATTCACATTTTTTGCAAGAATTAGCACCAATGAATTAACACCAAGATCAAATATACAAGGAAACAATGGAAAAGATAATGGAACTTGTTAAAAACAATAATACAGAAATATCAAAGGACCTATGTATTGTCTTTCTTGCCAATGATATAGTAACATCTCCTATTACCTTGTCAATTTCTCGCAATCCATCAATGCTAAACCCTGCACATTTGGCTTCAGGATTTCTTGACTTATAAGTGACCCAGAACCATCTAATCTAGGCAAAACAGAAACTGAGTTTTCGTAACATTTGCCAATAACTGAGTTTCCGTAACATTTTCCAATACTTTCATCTCTAGTCTTGGTCTCTTGGATGCCATGCTACACCATTTTTTAACAAAATTTGTTGCCATACTTACACTTAGGGGGTGTTTAGTTCCCCTACCATTCCAAAAAATCTGGGTTTTACTTTTGGTCCATCATTTTGCATATTGAAACTAAACACCATGCAAAATTTTTTGGCAAAAATGTGGTTCCTCTCCATTTTGGATTTTGGCCTCAAGAGGCCACAAAAACCCAAAAGAGCCTCAAGAGACCCTCATGAGGGCAATAAATTCTGCATTTTGGATGGAACTAAACATAACCCTAAAAATTTTGACATTTTGCATTCCATCGTTCCAAAGTAGTTGGCATTTTGCATTTTTTTGAACTAAACACCCTCTTAGTCATCTCAAGATCTTATATGAGCAAATAAAAGCACAAAGATCGCAATGCAACATGTCAAGACAAAAGTTGGCACAAGAATGCCCACACTATCCACCAATCACAAGTACGGAACAAAGGAATATTCAGGACATACCACGTTTGCCATGCCACCTTTGAATTTGCTCCAGAGAGATTTCCTCTGCTGCGCCTACAGAGAATTAAAATCAAAGCCAAATATTCAGACAAGGGAGCAGCCATCGCCAACATACAAAAATAAGAAAGGAATCGCTCATCAAAACATGATCCCAATATTTATTCAAATTCAACAGTAAATTGTAAAACATGCTATCACAGTCAAGATAAGATGCAAGCACTTAAACTGCTGCAAGATCGTTGTTAGTACTCGAAAAACAGAAAGACAAAATTTCCCCACGGATTCTGCATCTGCAGTAGGATGCCGCACAATTTCTTGCTTCCAGTACCCTAAATCGTCCCCGATAACACACAAGAACGATAGGAATCCAACTCCCAAATCACAAGAAAGCAGTTTCGACTCAAGAATGCGGTCCAAAGATCCAAGAAACCTTACCAGTTGCCACTGTTGCATTTCCATGTCCTCCGCCAGGGCCCATTGCTGCTCCAGCGACAAGTTGTCGAGCCCCGACTTCACATCCATAGGCCTTGTCACCTTCGGCACCTCCATCGTCGCCACCACTAGTGGCTTCTTCCACGACACCCCCAACCTCCTGTCGCCGTCCGGTAGCGTGTTGGCGGAGCTCGACTCTCCGGCTCCCTTGTCGAGGACGATGTCGGACGATGCCGGGGAGTTGGTGCCCTCGGAGCGCGTCGGGGAAGGCAGCGGGGATGGAGCCAAGACCCCCTTCCCCTTCCGTGCGGCGGCGGCAGCAGAGGGGCTCCCGCCTTGGGCTCGCGAGGGACCATGGGACCGTTCTTGGGAACCGTCGGAGGGCGGAGCGGTTGGAAGCGCCTCCGCAGCGGCGGCGGCGGCGCCGGCGTTGGACTCATCGCGGTGCCTATCGCCCGGTTCTTGGATTCGGATGCCGCCTCGGGCCCTTCCTGGACCGGAGGCCATCCTGGCGGGAAAAGCCTCCCTGATGGGAAGGGGATCGGCGGGGATTGATTCGCGAATTCTGAGAGAACACGAGGGGGCGGAGGAGAAAAGCTCCGAGGGTGTCGTTGTTAGATATGGAAGGATGGGAGAGGCTATTTATGAAAAATGTTGGGGGACTTGGGACCTTGGTGGAGGGGGAGATGAGACAGGGGGATTTATGGTTTTTGATTTTTGATTTTTGATGGGTTTTCTTGTTTTTTTTTTGGATAAACGATAGGTTGGTAATTGCTCGTCGGATAGTCTTGTGCTTGTTGGCATACGAGATGTTTGGGCTGAATTGTAGTGTACGTGACCTTTTTTTTTCTTTGCTATATTCATATATTACAAAGAAGCTTTGATGATGCAATGGTTTTTGGCTGAATAATCAAACCCTGGTTTTCAAACTAGACAATTTTATCATGATCTTAACATGTACTTCCTCGGGCCCAAAATAATTATTGTTCTCATTTCCCAAAAATAATTTTAACTAATTATATTAAAACATATTAATATTATGTCACATAGTATTATTAAAAAGATCTTTGCATCTATTTTTTTAACAAATCTATTTCGAGATACAAATATTGTACGTACTTTATACAAATCGAGTCAAACTTGCGGCACAAAAACTAAAAACAACAGTTAATTTGGGACGGAGGGAGTATAAGCGTAGCTTAGAAGAAAAAAGCGAAGCCACTGCACCACAATACCAATATAGTCGCTATAAGCAGAGGCGAAGCCTATTAGAGGCGAAACTAGGCTCACACCCCTTGATATGTGCAATTCCATTGAGCTGAGCTGTTGCGTATGTGTGATGGTTGTTGTTATTAGACTGTTGAAGAAGATGAGCAGACATCAGAGTCCATAGATGTAATGTTGAAGAGATATTACTAAATAGGCTATGCCTTATGTACCCTAGTAGTATTCTCAAGGCCCGCGTAGTAACCGGAAATGCCCTCTATTTTGGTGCCACGCTCCACCCCTACCTACAAGTACTAATTGGTATGAATGAAATCAAAATTGTCATTTGAGTCATGACTATATAGCAAAGCTACGATAACTTAGGCTTTGTTTAGTTCACCTCAAAATCTAAAAACTTTTCAATATTCTTTATCACATCGAATCTTGCGGCATATGCATAAAACATTAAATATAGATAAAAATAACTAATTTTACAGTTTGTTTATAATTTACGAGACGAATCTTTTGAGCCTAGTTAATCTATGGTTGGACAATAATTGCTAAATACAAACAAAAGTATTACAGTATCAAAATCCAAAAATATTTTGGATCTAAACCAACTACATGTTCCTATCATTCATTCTAGTGCTCGCCTCCCCTCCTACATTTTTTCAACAAAAAATTATACCCATGGATGATTCCCATATTTTTTGTTTCCTTGCAACTTGCATGACGTAACTTATGTGACCCAATATTATTTCAAACAAGTACGTACAATGGTCTACATGGCACCAAGTCTCTTCTCATCTTCTCATCGCAATAAGGAAACAAGCAAGCTGACCTGGAAATCTCCTTCCATATTTGTCCTCACAACAAGAACGAAACAAGCAATATGTCCAACGTACAACAAGGAAACAAGCAATTGCATTAGCTAATTATCGTTTTCATATTTTTTGTAATGTCTTCTTTCGTCAATGGCATACACAAGCAATTTGGTGTCTAATCTCTCACCATGGACATACTCATCAATTGCATTTCCTAGAAATAACAGACACCAACCCTAAGCGGTTTGTATTGCACATAATCCATCATAGACTACTTCATCTACTACGTTGCCCACAAGCAGGCATCATCATCTGGCGCTAGAGTCCACATCATCATCTACCACTAAAGTCCTTTGCTCACTTGATCGTCAAGGCAACAGATATCTCCATAAAAATCTCCCTTGTTCAACCGTTACACATGCATAACAGGTCCTGGTGATGCAAGAATAGAAATAACACCAAAGACCGGCAATAAAACAAAGTAAAAAGGACTTAGTACGCACAAGATGCACTCATCAGATTATCTAGTGACTAATGAAACAAACATGTGGTATAACCATGCGTGAGGTCTAGCGAGACCCCGTGCAAAGGCATTGTTGAAGTACATATGATGGATAATCCGTCTAGAAGAAAAATGAAGCATCTAACAATTGAAGAATAGAAACATCCAAGGGAATATTCCACACCAGAATATGTGCTAAAGCACTCGGTGAGGTGAAGTAAGAAGGCTACCAGTGACCAGAGGCTTGGACACTATGTGACATTTGTGCAATGGTGTGCGTTGGATGACCCAACGGATGCACACAATAGTAGATCATCTTATGCATATAAGATATAAGGTGGCCAGGAAAGATTGAGTGCACTAGACAGTCCAATTGAAGAAAAAAGACAATAATATCGGGCCACTCGGTGGTTGGAAAATTGCGGCTAGTTCAATGACTAATAGCCAGGAAAAACCGAATGCACTGGACGGTCCAACTGAAGAAAAAAGACAATAATATCGGGCCACTCGGTGGTTAGAAAATTGCGACTAGTTCAATGACTAATAGCACTGCATGATCCGACAATGAATATTTTGAAGGCAATGGATCATCTAGTGTTTACACTTTTGTAGCAAACTTTTTCAAGTACTAGTTAAGGGTGATATGGCTATAAATATATATGAGTTTGCTTTACTTGTTTGAGGTTTGAGTGTGCTAGGGTGCCCTAAGACTGTTACAGACTAGAGCAAATATTTCTACAATCAATTTACCCTCTTAAGTGATTTAAATCCCATCAAAGGTTAGGATAAATGCTATAGTGCATCCTTATGAGAGGTTTAGGGTTTAGAACTTGAGAGCTTTGAGTGATTGGTGTGGGGGTATAAACCCCTATACCCTCATAGTCCTATATGGGCCGCACCATCAGAGGTGGCTCGGCCCACAGGATGAAGACGTGCGACGCACGACTGGTCGGCGTGCACCACAAGACTACAAGATATTGTACCAAATAGGATAGTTTACTTGTAACTCTGTCCCTTCACGATATATAAGAAGGGGCAGGGGTCCCCTAGAGGACAAGTCAGACACGATTATTCTCTCAACACAATCCAATACAATCAGACGCAGGACGTAGGTATTACGCCCACACGGCGGCCGAACCTGGATAAAAACCTTGTCTGTGTCTTGCGTCACCATCAAGTTCGTA
>Ga0182004_10000578_pt1 | contig 23172 bp, 23 predicted proteins | sample Sormic07211540_1_FD_120479 | JGI IMG/M metagenome (GOLD analysis project Ga0182004, IMG submission 120479) | Endophyte microbial communities from Sorghum bicolor roots, Mead, Nebraska, USA - 072115-40_1 MetaG | ecosystem: Host-associated > Plants > Roots > Unclassified | place: USA: Nebraska...
CTTAGCTGCTTTTATTAGCCGTTGTTGCTGGCTGCAGCAGTTCAGGGGCTGTTTAGATCCCTTAGACTTAGGTCTTATTTAGATGCCTTCAAAATTCCAAAAGTTTACAAGTCATCACATCGAATTTTTGGACACATGCATGAAACATTAAATATAAATAAAAAATAACTAAGTTCACAGTTTGACTGTAAATCGCGAGACAAATCTTTTGGACCTAGTTATTCCATGATGACCCAAATATGATAGACCCATGATGACCCAAATCGAACGGTCGATATTGCGAGCTTGCAGGGTCTAAACGATTAGCAGGCTAACAGCCATGTTGCCTGATCCATTGCCCACGGTTTCTCCTGACTTTTGTGTTATAGAGAGAAAGAGATAGCCTCAACTTCCAGCATAGTACAAGCCCATCTTACATCCAAAGCAAACCACCCAGGTCCTACTCTAATCTATATACAATATCAGCAAAACCACATCTGATGCTTTCGTCGATGCTAGGCATGTTCCCCTAGTGGCCTCCGTCCGCTAGACCCATTCCATCGTCCGCGCCTTTACCTCCACAGGACCTTGCAACCGACTCAAAAAGCTTCTCTATCTCAGGAGCACAGTGTGTAAAGGATCGAGTCCAGAAGCTGTAGCGTGGGTTCTGCAAAAACACACTCCTTTTTTTATTCAAGTCACTTATGTTTATGCGTTTCGTGAAGTCAAGGTAGCATACCTTTATAAGCTCAATGAAAGTAATGAGTAATCCCCAAGGATGCGGCCGATTGACAATTAACCTTTCCAGAAGAACCCTTGTTATCTGCTCTTGGACAATTTCCTGTGTTTCAATTGATAACTTCGTCAAAAAGAGATTTCATGGATGCAAATGACGCTGAAAAATTCAATTGAAAAGGAGTGAAGGGTCTGGAGGCTTATATACCTGTGTTGCCTCAGCAAACAAGTACAGAATGATGAAGGAAAAGTAGTGGGTATGGCTATTTGGATAGCGAAGCTGGTTAGCAATCGCATTGAGAATAAGGTAGCGACCTTCTGTGTCCATAGTCATTACAAGGTTTCTGAACATCTCAGTAGCTGTTTCAATTTGGAATATATCCATTTGACTTTGGTTAATTTGTGCTGGTGCTGATGCATTCACCTTGTTTTGCTGCAACTGTTGCACAGCCTGCATTTATAAATTCTACCAGCTTATAGTCCTGAAATATACTTAAGTGGCACTCAACTTGAGGAAACAAAATATTCTCTTGTCCAGAATGATAATCGTATTTTGCACAGGAAAAGTCAAATTTTATAAATTTTTACCAAGACATATTCAAATTACATACAAATTTAGGACAAAAACTTGCTCCCTCCATTCCAAATTGCAAGTCATTTTGGCCTTATACCCATCCATTCTAAATTGTAAGTCGATCCGGTTATTCCAGATACATAGCTTTTACTATGTATCTAGAAAAGCCAGAACTTATAATTGGAAACGGACGGGATAATTTTTAGGGTACTTTGTATACACATACTTTGTATAATACCAAGAGTAACATGATAGATAACACAGTGAAGTTATTTGTTTGCTTGCTTGTAGGATAATAAATACTGGAGAAAAAGTAACTATTACCTACAACAAAATATATTAAAAAAGAAACATGATAAGTAAACAAAGGTTTTCACAGCTGACCTGCATGCCAACGTAAAGGACAAGTGAATTAACTAGAGGGACATTGTAACGAGTCCCAGCAATGTTTGCTTCATTTTGTGTTAATAACAACTTCTGCTTTAGATCGGTTAAAAAGAGGGAACCTTCTGGTCTCTGCACAGATGCAAATGAGAGAACATAATGTTATCTACTCCATCCTTATAATTAGAAAAGCATTCTGATGGATGCTGAAAAGAAGGCTTCCACTAAACTTAGATAATTTTGAAGGTGTCTTTATCGGCCTTGCACCAGTGAGATACAGAAGCATGATAAGCATATATAAAACACAAAAGTACAGAATGTTGCCATTCACCTTTAGGTATTCATCAATCTGAGTCTTCATTTGCTTTGCCTTCAAAGCACCATCCACATCAGTCATGATTCGAGGAACTATTGAAATTTCCGCTAGCAGATCAATCTATGTTACAAGAAAGAACTGGATTGATCAGACATCTATAAGCATATGACTAGAGGCATGGAAGCACAAAGCAATACCTTTAGGTTAGGAGTGGAGGGATCTGGAAGTCTCATATTACGTGGGAAAGCACTAAGAATAACATTACGCATTTGAATGCAGCTTGGGGGAATCACATCACAGAAACTGAAGTGATAGTCACAAAGAAATTCAGGGAAGTCATGCAATAGCACAAGTAGCACTCTTAATGTTCCTTTGTACAGAAGGAGAATCTACAAAAGAAGAACAAAGAAAATCAGACTCCAGCAAATAATAGTTGGACAAATAACTAAAAATGCAGGAAACTTACAGGTTGTCCCAATTCAGCATTTCTTAGGTATGGCTCCATGAATTTGAACAAATCGACAAGCAACCTCTGGAAAAATGGCCAGCCTTTTTGCAAATTGCACATTAATAACTTTGGCATGAAGCATCGATGGCTCACCAATTCAAGCCAGGCAAAACTATATGGAAAATGTAATTAGTTAACAAGCAATAAAACAGTATAGTGATGTATCATGCAACCATGTAATTTCTTCAAAAACTAATTGTCATTTCTTCAAGACCATTGTGCAAATAAATAAATGTTGAAGTGATATTACACATTAGAAAAAAAAAATTCTGACACTAGGCATTGGAAAATATTAGTGTAAATGAAACATGCAATGGCAACTATTTGTTCAACAAAAAGGAAAGCATTAAACATCAAAGCAAGTAGGAAGTCAAAGATTTCAGGAAATTGCCAAGTGGGATTAAAACAATATACAAACCTCCAAGCAGGAACTCTCAAGGGTTGCAGAATATGAAGTACATTTGCAAATGTACTCAAAACCTGGCAAACATGTGTCAGGTACCAGATAGGTAGTCCAAAAGGTTTTGGATATGTGAAACTGCTTTAACATATATAAAATTAGGACATATACATGCCAATTTAACATGTGTACCTGAAAATTAGCGCCATCATGGTGAAAGTCAGAAGAAGTAAGCTCACTTAACCAATTTATAAACAAACGGAAATACAGCCGAGGATTGAAAGAAAGTTTCTTTTCTTCAGCATCTTTCTGAATGATCCTAGCTGTCACAGAGAAAATCTGCACACAACAATTAAGGGAGCCTTTTAAGCAAAATGCCAAACATATATCCTCAGAAAAATTCTGAATTCAGGTAACGACTGACCTTATGGAGAAGACTGCCTTTATTTTGTCCCAAATCCACTAACTGCAGAAAGAAAACAAATTATTAAATATTAACAGGAAAAACCATTAGCAATAAGATCATGTTTCCCACATCAAATTTACCCTTCCTCATCGATTAAAAAAACTTTTGCTTAAACTCAACTATAAAACATGTTATGTGCAATTATTTAGTGAATAAAATAACTAAGACAGAAATGATGGGAATTCTACTCTAATGCAATATATTTGAAGAAAAAAGTTCAGCAACAGCACTGGTTAATGTTTTATGCTGACATACGTTTATAGTCATTTAATCTATAAAGCAATTACAAGATGTAAACCTAATCCAGGAAGGCAGTTAAGTACAGAGGAAGGGATGTCCTATAACCCCACAACTAGACGTGAATAGTTCACAATCCATTTTCTAGAAACAAGACAAGATTAAACATGAAATTTTGTGGAGTCTTTCCAAAAGAAACAGGAATTCACATGAGAACTTTTCCCATATATCGACACTTCACTTGTTCATATGAAATTTGAGTTCACATGTGAAATTTTCTCTGTTAAAAAAATATTTTTCGCAGTGGTCCATTTAACTGTTTTTTACAGTTCACACTAACAGTTCAACTGTTCAAAAAAGTAGTATTAAGTTTAGCATGCTGCTAGCAAGGCCCAAACATAGATATAGGGTTTGTAACTAACAGGTTCACACTAACAGGTTCCCCAGGACTCGCAGCAAAACATACACATGAACAGTAGTTGGTGCTGTCAAATGGTTGCAGGTTTTTGCTGATTTTTCTTCATTATATGGACAGCCGAAAGCTACAAATAAAGGCTGAGAATATATCCTACTTAGTGCACAAATTAACTACTATAAATCTGTCTACTAATCCCATTACTCTATGCTAAAATTTAGTTACTACTAAAGACTATGCACCTAGACACAGGATTATTTCCAACAGGACATATTATGCACATGAAGTCTCATTTGCCTATAAGGATAACCAATGCACAGAAACCTACACTCCAAAAGTTATAAGCACACAAACAGAACAGAGTTGAATATACCTTGACAACTGAAGTCACAAGTTTTGAATATGAATCAATTGAAAAATAAGAAATCTGGTGTTGCTGGGATGACTGTGGAGATAGTCCACTAGGAGCAATAGCTTGCTCAGACACTGCGTGTGCAATAGCAAGTTCCTGGACAATTTTATAACATCAGAACTAAAGTATCATGTGGATCAGTAAAATATAGAACAAGAGTAAAAGAATTACAGTGAGATTAAAGAAAAAACGGTCAGTCAAATCATCTCCCTTCAGCAAGCCATTCTGTTGCAACTGCACAATGTGATGGCTATATACTGAATCACTGGTAGTGGGATGGTCACATATTTGACACCATTCAGAAAACAAGACCGCAACCTGTGCACCAACGAATTAGCATATTAGCTCTCCAGTATAGTAAAAGAACTAGGTTCGGTGGAGAGTACTTTAGGGAGTATCCTAATTAAACCTGTGTCAGGCAACCAGAACTAGCATTATTACATCAAACAACAGAACATCAAATTAATTCTGAAGGATACATACACCAATATATTTATGGTATTTACCATCTTGATTACAAAACAGTAGCAGTAATACAAAATGAACTATTAAATTCTTTATGTACTTGAAAAATACCACAAAGGCTCACTAAATGGCATTACGGATTCAGTGTATTCTTGCAACACCTTTAATAACAGCAAGACACTTATTGATGCAACATCATAAACAAAGTCTTGGGGAAAAAAATGAATTTTGCCTGATTTTCAAAGAAAAGATAGTTAAATGTGTTCCATAAACCTTGTCCTGAAAATCAGCAGCATTAGTAAAAGCAATGCCATCAGCATTATCTTCATTATTCATCAGAGATTGACCAGATACAACCTGTCACCATTCAGGAGCAATTTACCAAAGTCAAAAAGGGCATACATTCTATGGACATCAGTAACCATTTATCAATATTCAGACCTTTTTATCTCTTGATTGAATAACCTTTTCATCCTTTGAAGCAGCGTAATTAGTACTGGTGAAGGTACTCCTTGCAACTTCAACCAATTGCTGTAATGAATCAGGTGACCCAGGCCTGATTGCAAGCTGTAACACAGCAAACATTACCATTACTTGCAAGCCAACTAGGAGACGAGGGAAACATAAAATATACACTCCAAATACCTTCGATAAGGCATCAACAACACTAAAAAGCTCGGAGACGCTATTGGATTCTTGGGTAACCAATGTCTTGATGAGTGATATAGCAAATTCTGTTGCCATCTCTGAGGACAAGCAAATGCAGTCCACACTCAGTGATCAGAATATTAAAAAGTATGCAGTAGCATATACATTGTTTAATGAGTACATTGTTTAATGAGTTTAGAGGTGAAAGCAGGAAGGATTGGGTATGTGTGGATGTATTGCAATGAGCTCTCAAGCGGTACAAACAGAGTACAAGACCTGGGGGGCAAGACACCTCCCCATTGTCCCCAATACACATGGCAATATGAGATTACAATATCCCTAACTACAAAATATACTCTATTATCCTATAGGATCGAGATGGTTGACTAGAGGGGGGTGAATAGTTGTTTCTAAAACTTGATCGCGAAGGCTAGCCAAAATAAATGCAGACTTAAACTAAAGGTCTAGCCACGACTACACCCCTCATACTAAGTACACGGGCACCCTAACAATGGACTAAACAAGAGAGCAAATAGGGTGTCAAGCTACTGAGAGCTCACCTAAACAAGTCTAGAATGCAAGGTCAATCAACCTAAGCAAGTAGAACTCAAGCAAGCACAAGGGAGCTCCTACACATACTAATGAGCAAAAGGTAAACACTAACAACAATCTACACTAGCACAAGAACAACTAAACTTAGTGCCTTTTGTGGAAATTGATGACAAAGGGGGGAGAAGATGGACACAGAGATATCATGAAGAGCAAGATTAGAGAATAGAAGGGGAGCAAACTCTTGGGAACCACACAAGTAGGGGGAGCAAGCTCATGAACCTTTGTTTGTTGCATTTGAGATGTGCATGCATATGTTTGCTTGCATTTGTATGCTTGCGTGAAATGATTGCTAGATAGATCGACAGCTTGTCTCTAAGTGGTATCTAGAGCTTAGTTTGTTGTTTCAAGTAGTAGCTACAACCGTCTGTTTTTAATGTTGAGTTGGTCTCACGCTGTCTAGTGTTTGTGCTTGTCTAGCTAACCATGGTGCTAAGGATGAAGATTTCATGTGGTATTCAGGCTACAAAGGTATATTTCTATCTCAAAAACCTTAGCATCATTTAGTAGTGCTAATTCTCCCACAACTTCATTCTAGCATATTGTGCAAAACTTAAACCAAACCATTTTAGCATATATGTAGGGGGAGTTAACACTACCAAGTAGGATTTTCTGAAACTTATTCAATTCTCTTCAAGTGGTCTTCTTGCTTGGATAGGTAGCACAAAGTCAAAACCAAGTTAGCAATTTACACTTGTGTGAAGTGCTAGCTTGGAATTGCATGAACCAAAAAGGGGGAGATTGAAAGCCCTAGTTTGCCTTTGGTAATTGAGTGATAACTAGTGGACTAATGCTTTTAATGGAGATGAATGAGCTAGGTCCACAGGAAGGAGTTGAACAAGGCTAGAAGATGGTGGATGATGCTAATCACCAAAAGAAGCAAGTGCTCAATCCTAGCCATCGCCAGCTTCCGCATCCCTCACCCCCACCCCCGGGAGAGCAATCTCTGCAGGGGACAGTGCCACCCTTTATGCACTGGATCCTATTGATCCCGCTACCATCCTCCTCGTCAAGCAGTAGATCGGGCCTTCTCGCGACACCGCACCCCCTTGTCGCTCTCCCTGCGCTCGCCGTGGAGGACACTAGGCATCACCCCATCTCACGCCACCATGGTGGCTTGGGCCAGGTCAACCCCAACACCGAGCCACAATGGTGACGGCCAGCCAATCTGCGCCCTCCTCGCACAACCCTGAGCTACCGCGACGAGCCACGCCAGCTTGCATTGTCGCTAGGGGCGCCACTCGACCGAGGGTTGCCTGCCTTGTTGCCTCAAGATCTCACCACACCACCCCTCTGCCTCTCCTCTCCCAGTCTGTTTTCTCTCTATGTGCATGGGAGAGACCAAAATAGGAGATTAAAGTATAGGGGCCATTGCTGGGTACACTCAATCCCCTGCTGTTGTGTCCTTTTTGGTTTGCCCGATCACTAATCGGGGCCGAGTCACGCATCGCCAGTCAACCTCATGCACTACTCCAAGTAAACTGCGCATCTCCATTTGTCTTCTTCGCCATTGCATATACATCATCGTCCCCTGTGCATCGATGGCTGTGCTGCGCCATGTGTCTGTACAAGGTCTTCGTCTTGCTGATCAGCTCTTCATCGCCATCTTGGAGCTCTACTTGATGGCGAGGCACCTCGCGTCGAGCATCCGCTCCCACCCAACCTGCTGCCATCAGGTTAGACGCGTCTTCTTCTTTGTCCAACACAACCACGTTGTCAGCGTCGCCGTCTCATCCCCACCTACTTCGTCTACTTTGACAACCGTGTGCTGTGTTGGCATCTTCTATGCGGCCGCCTCGACATCGGCTACCTCAACTGCTATGTTGACCATAGCTATCTCCAGCATGGCATCCTCGACCACGGCTCCGCCCTCACGATCAGTAATATATAGGGATGACAGGAATGTAGCATACCAATATATGCTTTTATAGAAATCAACCTGATCTATCTCTATTTCCTAACTAGGTAATCTATCACTTGATTTGAGTTATTCCAAATCCATGACTTATTCTGAACAAAACTTGCCATAAGGGCTTGGACAAAAAGCATAACACTGCCCATATCAGCTACTCATTATGCAAGGTGTTTTTGTTTTCATTCTTGAATTCTACATACAGAAACTTACTGTTTCTTCCACCATCTATAAGCTTTGCCAAATGAGCATTATACTCCCCAAGATGAAGCAGATCATAACAAATAAGTCCAATAACTATCTCCAAGTTAAATTTCTTCTCTTCATCTGAATATATTACCTGCATAGGAAGTCCAATTAATAAACAAAAAATACATAAATAAATTGCAACAAATCTAAATAAACATGGCACCAGACAATTCTACTTTGCAGAACAAGAAAAGAGTGCTCTAGAAGTCACTAGACGTATAGAAACATGCCACTTCCTTCCAGATCCAAAGATGTCATGTGTGTTGGTATGATCATGTATGCAAGATTGCAACTATATCAGCCAGAAGAGAACGAACGAAACTGAAAATGTTTAGAAGGTGACTGTGGATGGTACATGGATAGATTAGCTGGTTAGGTTCCTTGTGGTGGAACCTGCCCACTCGGGTTCAAGTCCTCGACTTGGCATGGGTGTTCGCATTTTTCTGGATTTTTTCCAGGATTTATCGGCGCTATGCTTTCAGTGGTAGGCGATGTTCCAGTAGACAGCAAGGTGCCTGTGGTGACTTTGTAAATCTCGTGAGTGTGCGTGCTCATAGGGGTAGGGTTTGCGTACATGTGTTCATAGGGGTGAGTGTGCGTGCGTTGTGAGAGTCTGCGTTGTACTATGTAATTCTAAAAAAAATCGTAGTTATCCAAAGCAGTCTGTTGGATTCACAGTGCTGACACCTAGGCATCCATAACTCATTATAAAACCGAAAAGGGCAAAATGACTAGTTGCGCATTTAGGGTTCTGCTAGTTAACATGTTCAATTCCTTAATGTTGGCTAAAACCAGCATTTTTAGGTCTAATTGCTGGATGTTGGCCTAGGATATACTAGAACAACGTTGTAGATCTAACCAGTGTTGTGTAGAACTCACCTTTTAGTTTCTGTGGCACCTCCAGCCACAGAAAATTCCAGATACTTAGCACCTTTAATCTATGCTAACATCTTCATCGACTACCCACTTTTCTGTAGCATCAGCCACAAATATCAAAGGGTATCTTGCTTGGGTACTAACTGAACCTCCAAACTAATGCCTCATCATGTCTAGTATCAATGAAGTGGAAACTAATGCCACAAAATAATGTCCTAGATATGCGACTGTCGAGGTCCCCCTCACTATCGACACCGCCGCAACCTTAGCTTCAAGATCCAGTCCAGGTCAGCTCCAAGATCCAGTTCAAGTTCCTCTCCAAGATCTGCTGATTCTTACCTGAGGCCATTGTGCCAATTCTAGCATGCTTGTTTTCTTAGATTGGAGATGGTAGTGGTATGTTATCAAGATGAATTGGCCTGAATCGCACAAGAAAAATTGTTTCTATAAGAGGAACTGGAGCTGAAAATTTGTTTATCTTGGCTGAAATGTATCCCATTGCACATCTCAGTGTTTATACGTCTTTGTCTGTTCTTGGATCAAGTAGGACCTCCTGGCCTCTCAAGCCTGCTGGATTTTGGCATAGAATCGATTCTGAATTTCTGATCATGTTATGCCCCAACGTTGCACATCTTAGCTGTGTCCACTGGGTTCTACAGGTCCGTCTTTTTTTATAAACTCTTGAGCTAATAAGTACAAAGCTGTATTATTTTTCAAGCAGCCTATGTTTGTGTTGTTATTCACTTTATACCTAACAGAATGCTCTGCAATATAGATTGTCATCATAGATGTGTGAGGACTTCTTTTTACGTTTACCAATGCTTGTGTTTTAAGTCCATTTTTGTTCAACAGTCAGATTTCTTGTTTTTGGGTGGTGGGCTAGCCATGATTCATCCTTGTGCAGATCCTCTACTAAACCTATTTCCTGATTTATCTAAATAAGTTAATGGAGTTCCATGTACATGCGCAGTTTGCCAGGTGCATGTATGAGTTGGGTACTAACATCTTGATTGTCTTGTTTCTTTCCTAGAACAAGAATTTAAGTTATGCAAACAGCTTGTTTCTTGTCCAGTTGTCCGTCCGTGCTCATGCTTCTGGACGTCGCTGTGTGCATAAGCTTGTACTGTAATAACACCGCCACATTGGCTAGACAGATTAAGCATATTTCACATGCTGGATGTTAAATTTAACAGTTATTTACATTTTATTACCTTTCATGTATAAATCATGTTAAGTCTTTGGATCACTGTTAATTGGTAACTGAATGCAATACCCAGGGGGCTGTCTTACCCCCTGCAGGTCGAGTTTTTTAAAGAGCAGAAGATCTAAGTACATTTTTGTTTTTGTATGTGTATCCTAAGCATCAAGTTATGTTGTTATGGCTATGTAGGGAAACTGGAGGTGGAGTCAACCAACACCAACATTGTATCCGTAGTTAACATACTTTGACGAACATGCTAGTTAGTAATTACATATATACTGTGATGACGCATGATCTGTCTCCTTAAGCAATTGGTTAGTTTGTCCCATGCTCTCCTTGAGTTCCTGAGGCTTCAGGAGTAATAGAACATCATCATTGTTCAGAAAAAGACTGAAGAATGCCATGTTGAGACTAATGTTCAGAGCAAAGTACTGTATGGAGTACTGAGTTTTTAGCTATTTATTTATTTATTTATCTATTTATTTATTTATGTATGCAACAATTATGATGCAGAGCATGTAATTGTATCAAGTAACTGATGTTTTTATCTTTGTTACGATCTTTAAATTTTCGTTTTTTTTCTTGAGTTTGGCATGCCTTTTATGTGTATTTTTCAAGTCCCTGTGGATGCTTTGTTAGCCTTCTATTCATCTTTTTTTATTCACATGTAAGATCTTCCCTGGAGTCAGATGCTCCCAAACAGCAGCAGGGAATAGGGTTGATCTCCCCTGCAGTCGAGGGGATCCAATGGCCCACAATAATCCCCTTAGGGGCTTGCTGTTCCATGGGCGCGGATCTACCCTCTCCTCCCAAACTAAGCCTCAGTGGAGTTAAAGTGATTGTTTGTAAGTGTCTTTTAAGGGACCATCTCTTCTCTCTTCAATACAAGATATGAATCTCTCCTGTGTGTTCCAATTCAGAGAGAAAAAAGTCTCTCACCACTAAATTGAAATACAATGCATAGAGAGAAAACTATCCCGATTTCTACAGCAGTAAATAGATCATCACAAGAAGAAAAGGCAATAGAATCAGATCTTTACAAACAAACAAAAAAGCTAGATGTGGCATTGATCAAATTTTACTTTAGAATAAAAGGAGATGACTACTGTGGAGAAATATACCCAGCTTGTCAACTCTTTCACGACAAGTTTGTAAACATCACGCACTGCAACAAGGGTTGCTAGAAGCCAAGTGACAAAAGTGCTCTTTGACGCATTTTCATACAAACTTCTGAAAACCTGCAACCAAAACAGCAAAGGGAAAGAAACTCAAGGAAAGAGAGAATAATGGAACAGAAGAACGTGTAACATAACTGATGACAAACCTTCTGTGCAACTGCTAACGCAGCTTCATCTCGACTCACACATCTGCACAAGATATCAGGAACTTCGGCGATAACAGACTAAACACAACAACAGTCATAGATGCCACTTTGTCAAGAAAGAATTAATTTATGAGAAAATGTATCTAGCCTAACAATATAAGAAATAAAAATAATGAAAACATGAAACCCTAGTAAGAAACATTCAAATATGTAGCCAGCAGGCTGACCTGAATTTCCACCTCTTTCCCATTGTTTGCAATCAAGGTTTCGAGCTGAAAGATACAGAGAATGGGGAAACTGATCAACAATACTGTTGCCCAAAATGTGTACCAGACATTAACACAGTTGGCATCTAGAGCAGAAACCAATAAAGTGAACTTAACAAGGTCTAATAGTATCGTGATTTGCAGTTGAAGATTATTTGCATATGCCAAAGAAGAAATGACACTAAAATCCACATGCAAGGTTTCGAACTATAGCAGATAACATGGACAGACATTACAGGAAGTTACTCCATTTTTATGTTAATTTAATTTAGTACCTGACATAATGGCATAGATCATGCTGTTCCTCTATGATACTACTGGATCCAATACAGTTATTTCCCAATGTACAAAATAATATTACCTTCTGCCAAACATGTTCATATCTGTCCAATGCATCACCAGTATTCAGCAGTTCTGGAAAAGCAGATCCTAGACGATCAATAGCAACTGTGGGTGAAGGTGATATTGCAGAACCTATATCCTGAGAGCATAGTTGTGCAATGTTTAATCAAGAGTACTCTTTAATCAAACACTCTCCAGTTTACTTCAGTGAACACAAGACTATAAGTTACTAACCTTAGTTGCAGTTGCTAGTTCACCCACTAGAAGGTCACCAGAGGCCATAGGAGGAAAAATCGATGCAACATTTGTGATTCCACGAGCTTGGCCAGAACTGTCAGTCATACTAATTTGAGCAGAAACATTATCATGGAAAAATATAATACATCAGAGCAAGGTGCTTCAATCAATGTACAAGTAAGACAAAAGAGGGAAGTCCTCATCCTTACCTTAAAAGTTGTGGAGCACCAGGATCTATCTTGTCAGGTATTAGTTCTGTTGAATGATTTGCAGATGTGAATGCAGCAAATTGGAGAGTTGAGAAACTACTGGAGGCTGATGGTGCTAAAATTGGTCCATGAACTGAAGCAGTACTGGATTCGGTTGGGGCAATGACCCCTGTTGTAGCAGAAGTTGTTGCACCAGCATTTTGACTACTCTGGCTATGCCACATAGTCATGAAGTCCTGAAATTGACATCAAAATAAGATGCAGGTGTTGGAAATGAAAATTGACTGAAAATGATGAAATTCATGATGCTATTTCACCTCGTATACTCGTCGTTGGACAGCAGACAAATTACCAGAAGGCTTAGGACGCAGTACATCAGGGACACGTGTAAGACCTTGAGTGTAAGAAGAAACATCATAATAAGCTGAGCCTTGTAGTTCCTTTTGTCTCCTGAGTTGTGCAAAAGCTTGCTTTATGTCTCCATCAATCATCTCTATAGCCTGCAATAATACCACTGGCACTGTGATTCTGCAAATCTCATAGCTTACCTTATGCCATTATTGCCATCATAGAATATAATATATGTAAGAAATTACCAAATAAATAGAACTTATAAAAGTTTTTAGAAAAAGAATATGCACATTGCCAAAAGGCACAAAAAAAATGTCAAAGAGGCACCTTGCGTGTTGCCACAGTCTCTGTTAGAGCACATCCAAGATCCAGATTATCATTAACAAGGATGTGACTAATTTGTTCAGTGGTTTCACTATTGCTAATCAGGTTCTGAACAAGACTTCGAAGATGAGATAACAAAGCAACACGAAGAGGCTCCTGCAATAGAAACGAAAGAATTGAATTTAATCCTTTGTAGATGATATCCAACCAGAACATCTAATCAAGTTGAAAATAGAGCAAGAGCTGAACTTAAGCATGGCTTGGATGTCCTATTATCCTAAAAAGATATGTGACCAAATCAAATAAGAATTAAGAATAAATACCTTGGAAGTAACATGGGCCAAACTTCCTGCTAATGTACTAACCATCAAATGTGCAGAGCGAGAAATGGTACCATCATCAGATTCCATTGCATAATCCTACAGGAAAGTAAATGTAGTCTATTACAAATAAATCCGCCAGTAATACAAATATCTATGCCGATTGCCGATCGACAATTGCTGAAATATTACAATATGTTTACCTTTACAATAAGTTCCTTGGTGGTTCGGCTAGCAATTGTAACACTTCTTTGAATAACAGGAGCTATAATCTCCTTAATAGCCTTATCTAATGCCACATCCATGATTCTATGAAGATCAAGAGTGTTGTCAGATGATTAAAAGAAACTATAGTGTACGGTAACCTTATAAAGAGAAAAACGTACTTGCTATACTGCAATTGTGGGCCAAGTGAGTTAAGCTTTTCATTGATTCTGAAATATATATCAGCACGTGGAATTGCTGCCATAAGCTGTAAAGAATCCATTAACGAATAAGTACAGAAATAATGAAATTAAAGAAAGGGAGAAGTTTATGGGAGCAACGAGTCTCAACCTGACTCAAAGAAAATGGGGACGGTGATGGTGTTTGAGGTGGTGCAACCTGGGTCAGACTGTGAGAGCTAACTTGTTCAGGCATGATTAAAGCAACCTTATCATCTTCAACCATACTGTTTGGAGGTAGGCGAATAGGTGCTGCATACTGCACAACAGAAGTAATTTAGGTGAATTGAAATATTAGAAAATGCAAAAAGCTGAAATCTTCGCTGACTATGAGAGAAGTGAACCGACCTGACTAAGCATATTTGGAAGGCTTGTAGCACGTGAAGTGCTATTAATCTCCGGTTGTAGTTCTACATGGTTCAGTGAAGGAACGATACCGGAAGAGACCTCCACTGCTGAAGGTGTTTGAGATGCAATAACATCTTTATTTGAAAAATCTGGATTTCCGACAACTTGCCGAATCCGATCTTTAAGAAGAGAAGATGGTTTTACATCTTTCATGTCCACACTAAGATTCTTAAACAAGACCTAGAACAACAAATAGTCACAATTAGATATCATTCTTTTAAGCAGAACATATCCCTTATTACCATAACTTTGAATATGCACAAACCTCAATGTCAAACTTGAGGTTCATTTTGAGATTAGGTAGATTGTATATCTCAACAAGAAGACTAAGAATACCCATCGTCCAGGGATTTGGAGGACGATATGCTATACTTGATTGGCAAGGTTCAAGAATCTGAAAAAAAAATAATAGTATCACAATGACAAGCACAATAATGGCTATGTTTCTTTTTTCTTAGGGGAAAAAAGATAAGATCAAGATAAAGAGCAGCACCTTTGAAGTAAACGGAATGACCGCAATCATCAACCCCCTTTCATAAGCCTGAAAAGGGGAAATCAAAATTGAATGTCAGGTCAGGAAGAAGCATTATGGCTAAAGCTTCATCTGCTTGACAAGCATTATTGCACCACTACTTAATTCAGCATTCAATCCAGATTACAAAAGTGAAATGCAGTAAGAGATGCACAGAATTAACAAAGTTTAGAAGTTAGAAGATTGGATGAAGCAACTAACAGCAAAACACACAGATTACGAAAACAAGCATGGCACAAAATTATAGAATGAACAAAGAAAAGAAACTGATTTAAATACAAGTATTTACCTGAACTATTAAGATTTTTGGGTCAATTTCCTTTGCTCGTAATGTTTGATTCCTACCTATAGTGCATTTTCCAAGCCAGCTACCAAGATTTTTTAGCAACGAACGCTCTTCAGAACTAGATTTGATAAGATCCGACCGTAACAAGACCTGTTGGGGAAAAAAAGTCTCAAGCAGAGCATGACCAAAAAATAAAAAGACAAATATGAGTGAACATGACCTTGCAGTTCTCGTATGTAGCTTTCATTATTTCCTTATTCAATGATTTTGTGTTAACCTTGTCGAAGAATTTCAAATATAAGTCATGGAAATTCGGTTCAATGCTTGCCCTGCAAATACATGTGCACAATCCTAAAATTGAGCATGCTTTGTTGCATTGAAATAAAAAAAAGTACAATTGTATCACCAGTGTCTACCTTTTCATAACCATGTATTGTGCAAACCAAGGATAATAATGCTCCTGTAAAACCTCATTAAACTCTTTTGCCTTAGCCTCCATATTAGAAATGGAAATATTATTGATCATGAAGAAAATTTTGTCTTGAACTTCAGGTGGTGGGGCCTAGGTGGCAACAGAAAAGTTAGTCTAAAATAAAACTTACGCACTATCTTACAGAATAAGGATCCAAATAAAATAATAAAATCTATACTCGATGCCCTCAAAACCTGATCTATTGTGTCCTCTAGGTCTTCAAATTAGATTCTAGTCTTTAGGGTTCCCACACAAATTTACAAAGACTTCTGGTGTCAATTCGCCCTAAAAACTAAACAAACCTCAATTGGTGTATCCCTTTGTTCAGCTGCAGCAACAAGAGTCTCGATATTTAAAGCAGATCCAAATCCTGTAGTGTAGGAAGGTTGTCGAAGAATGCCTGCAAAACAATGGGACAAGTCACAAATCTAGCCAAATATTAAGAGCAGAAATAACTACAGTTAGCTACCACAATCCTGGTTAATATTTACTCTATTTGAGTGTGGAAATAACCTGCTGGAGCTGAAGTTCTAGATCGTAGAAAACCAGAAGATTGTGAAAGAGCTGATGCGCTGCTAGAATGATGGGGTGAAGCTTGAGCCGACAGTGACACAGTAGTCTGCACATGTTCAGATTTTGCAACAATTAATTAAAACATAGCGTTAAACTGAATATTCAAGAGATGCAAAAGTACATAATACAGATTTCTACGTTTGTCAAGCATCACACAACATGGAAATATAACATCATGTACAATACCTTTGAATTGACACCCAAATCACTAATTGAAGTGAGAGGAGGTTGACCAATAGCCATGATGGTTTTTGTTTGACTGGTGCTAGTAGAGCCTTTGGACCTCTCCTCGAGAAATCCCTGATTCTTCTGTTGCAATGCAAAGGAAGAAATTGTCCTATCTAGTTGTGTTGGAGTTGAATTTATGAACTGCCATGGTGCTTCAGAAGACTACATACACGAAGGATTTGTTTCAGAAAAAAGGAATAGGTGATGTTGTACATGAATAACCTTCTTAGAGAAGTGGCAAAAAAACATGTACAAACAAGCTTCTGTTACTACAACCAGTTGAATGTTTCCTTCTTGACCTAATGGATGTGAGTGTACCTCTATGTTTTCAATAGACTGTGAACCAGAACCTCGCTGATCCACAGGAAGCATGGGGCTCAAATTGGGCTCATTTTGACTCAACGATATCTTGGCAAGTGCTTGCTCGATAGCAGAAACTAACTCAGCATGTGTCCCACGAAGATGTGAAATCTGCAGTATATGATTGCAATATTGTGGCCACTCAATTACTCGATCCATAAACTGCTCCAATGCTGTTGTACCAAACATAAACATCTGCAACCATCATGCAATCAGATGTAATGGGGGAGAGTACATACAACTGAAAGAAAACAACCATAGACAAACCTTTGAATCAATGGATTTACGCAGGGCATCAAGAACACCGCGTAGAGCAATTCCAAGTGCCAGGTGGGCCACAAGTTGATGTTTTATGACAGAGCCTATATCCAAACAGAAAAATAGAATCAGCTTACTTAAGCAGATAATGACTTCAGTGCGCTACTCAGAGACTTGGTAAACACAGATACATAGCAAAACAGAATCAAAGGAGATGGTAGCCTGGTCATTTGAACAATGCTGCCAAATATCATCCAACTTAGACAACCCAGATAAAAGCAAAGCATGCGTGTGGGACACAAATATTTCTTCCACAAGATCAAAATGTGTATTGAAAAGAAACCAGAGTCATGAAAAAAAATTGAAACCACCTAACTCATGTCTCTCTCATAAGTCATAACTGCCACACTATTTTCCCAAATATTAAACCAAAAAAGAGTCACAATGAACCAAGACCAAACTACAGCTTTGCATAAAAAAACACGGGAAGATGTCAGAAGGCTTGGTAAGCAAAAGGCAAAGCTCTAGTAGACAACAACATGCTGGAATTGGAATACATTGCAACTATTAGTAAATAATGTATTGTCCAAGGCAAATGTGTTTCTGTATATACTTAGGAACAGAAAACAAGAAAAGCCAACACTTACCAAAAAGCACAGCAGCTAATTTAAGTTGTGCATCTGGATACTTTGGGAAGAACTTGTATTCTTCAAACAAATTTGAGATCATGCAGTTGAAAATTGATAGCTCCCTGTTTACCCATAATATTATCAAATAAAGACATCAGCAAGTAACAAACAGAATAGACAGAATTCAACATTAAAACAATTCATTGCGGACAAAAGGTGAAAGAAACAAAAGATGTTGGTGGTTGCTTCCAGAATGTAACTGAAACAGGTAATTTACATGACTGTGCATGCAAACACGTTCAAAAAAAATGACTGCATGCAAATAAAGAAGTCACTTGATATATGCCCGTGTGTTGCACCAAGGTCATGATTTTTTGAACTGATATAATCGGACGAGGACGCATGAGCTTCAAGGACTTCGTATCGGACGCGGACACGTGCATTCGGTCTTCGTATTAGAACCGGGTAGGACGCGGACGCGTGAGTTCCGAGTGGAGGATGATTCATATTGGACGTAAATGCGTAAGCAGGGATTAAGATTTGGTAACACCGGTTAGATGATGATGTTAAGTCTTTTTAGGTGTATACAGATAATGAAAAGGGCACTAGGCCACCAGTTCCGCCACTCACATGCAGAACCCTAGGCATGTGCCAATGAGGACAAAATGGCTAAACCAACTATTCCATCCATTCCAAATTATAAGACGCTTTGGCTTTTCTAGATGCGTAGTCTTTGTTGTGCACTTAGAGATACACTAGGTCTAGATACATAGCAAAAGCAATGTATCTAGAAAAGCCAAAAGGTTTTATATTTTGGAACGGAGGGAGTACAAAGCAACTCCTTAGGAAAAAAATGAACTACATATATAGCAGCACCATGTCAAAAATAGAAGATTGTGGTAACATTAATTAGTACATATACAAAAGGCCCAAAAACCAAAAAGAAACAATTTAAAGCCACAACATAGTATGCATATAATAAAGCTTTCATAACATCTTATATAAAGGAATAGTCGCACAGCACCTCATTAAGCGTTATTTTATTAGCTACCTAGTTTTGCAGTTTTGTTATGATACACAATTTTGAGTGAGATAGGCAACAGATTAAGCGGAACAAAGATCAAGTACGGAAAATTGAAAAAAATGAAAAATACCTCTTGTCTTTTGATTCTTTGAAGCGTGCAAGCATCTGTATCATAGCATCAATGCTTATCTGTCCAGCAAACATCTGTTGAAAATAAATATTTGCCTGAGCTTCGATGTCTTCAGAACCTCCATCAGAAGAAGGCATGTCCCTTCCTACATCACCACGATTACTTGATTCATACATTGATTCAACTCTCCTTAGTTCATCCACCAGTTGGTTAGATAGCAGCTGCCCCGAGTGAGAACGAAGAACCTGTAAACGTACATCATTTGCTCATATGTTTACTCATTTGATTTGAAAAGTAAGTCCATAGACCATAACAAAAGCACAAATGAAAATAAGATAACTGAAACCTTTATAAATACAGGGCAAGAGTCCCAGCAGATATTTGAAAGAGTAGCTTGAAGATGTTGAATGGCACCTTCCACAGCATTATAATTTGTGTTTATCATAATTTCTTTCAAGAATTGAACACATTCCTGGGAGCATAGTACTAGCATGTAAATCATAATGCCAAGCAGAACTAGCAGTACATATAGAAAATGAAAAGATCTTCATGACTATGTAGCATGATTGGTAAAGTCATGTGTATTACCTCAAGAAAGGTAACTCTTTGTGCACTCAACTTTTCAGATAGCCATTTTTCAAGATGGCTATGGTCCTTCCTAAAGGCAGCTGTAGCAAGTCTAATGCTAAATGCAAACGGGGTGGAATCAAGGACAGTAGCCAAGATCTGTTTCAGGGGGAAATGAAAAAGGATTATGGTTCAAGCAGTAACTAAATCCGTTAATATCAGAAGAAACTATCTTGTACAGCCAATATGAATGCCACATCCACCTACAAAAAATCTGTAATTATAAGGCTAGTGTGAAAAATAAAAAGGAAAAGGAAAAGGAAAAAAAAACCTTCAAAGTTCAAACAGAGCAGCACATAATTGGCTAATTGTTATTCTGCAATAGATGTTTAGGACTTTAATCTACTACAAAACCGAAACACAGCCCAAGGTTGCTTCTGTGAAGTGTTCAGTATTATGAGCTGATCCAATGTGGACCAAGCATCTTCTTTCAATCTTTCAACAGAAAACTGGACCATATATATTATCGATTCATAAGCCATGCTGGAGCCTCTAGTGTGAAATGTATTATCAAATCCATTCTTGTGTTAATGCATGTTATCCACAGTTTAAACTTTAAGACTTGTATAGTACCCTCAGTCCTCACCATTCCTTTAGCTAGTTTATAGTTTACATTTTGCTTCTCCATGTGCAACCATGAGAGTTGCCATTAACATATTTCCAACTTAAACGGTCCATGTGACAAGTACAAGTTTGAAGTTTTTTTATGACAGCATTCACATGCATACAATATTATCAGCTTACCCAGTTAGGACTTGTTAAATTACATGAAAAAACAGAGACAATTCAACTTGCAAAGGGGAATTGTGATAAGGTTGTTCAGTAGCCAACTCGCTACATAAGGGTCGTCTACCTTTAGGTCTTCACATATCTCAACCGTTCGCAGAAGACAACTTATGTCAGAATGAGCATCAACAAATCCTCGAAGAGTAAGGTAAGGGTTGATATGCCAAAGATAGTTCATAAGACTGCTGTGCATGGTGTTCTTCACCACAGAAGGAAAAACACATGACAACACTTCCTGCTGGATGAGATTATATACAGTCTGCAAAAGATGATTAGAGTTCATGATAGTTAACAAATATGAATTACTCAAGGATGCAGCTAGCAAATATGATCAATTCTGAGACACCAAGGACTCAAAACATACATTGATATGGCTAACACCAAGAAGTAACACTTCAGGACAATTGATCAGAGGATAATCAAGCATTGCTCGCACTGGCTTTGCATAGCCAAATTCGGCAAGCTGACATAACACCTCAAGAAGGTCAAGACAGTACCAAGCCTGGTTGCCTTGGTTGTGATTTCCCAAGTCTGGAAAAGCCTAAAAAATACAACAAATGTTATATGTGTGCATGTTTATTAAGAAGCAAAAGTTGACAATATACTAGGATGAGATACCATCTTCCTGGTAGAATGTGCGAAAGTAAATGTATCATTTGGCAAAGCCACTGCATGTTTCAAGAATGACAGTTGTCCTTCTGTATTATTCCACAGTGACCCACAAATGGCATGAAGTGGGAATGGATCCTACATGACTCCATGAACAAGTCAGCTGAACAGTTCAGAAATCTAGTATCTAGAACAAGAAACAATGGTAAATACCTTGCAGGATCGAGAATATATAGACATCAATAAACGAAAAGCTGCTTCATCAGGGATAATGAAACCCTCATGATCAAGACTTTCTATTACATGCGTCCAGTTAGTTCCAGGTGCCTGCAGTTTGCAAGTACTGTAAAAGAAAGAAATGGAAAAAAAAATGAGCACCAAAAACAACAATAGTGAAGTCTCACAATTTCATTGATTGAATCCACAAGGACATCAATATCCCATGCAGTCAACTGAGATGAGTCAATTGTTTGGTTGTTCCCAAAAGCCGAAAGGAATATTGAATATGTATTTTGAGCTTCTCCAACACCAATACGAGTGCAAACAACCGCCCCTAGTAACTTAGAGATTCCCATATCATCAAGAGGCTCAAGGAGTGATAACATTTCTTTACAATGAGTAGTATCAGAAGTACATCCATATCCCAGTTCACTGATGATATCAGGCAGGCTTATTTGTTTTCCAATTTCAGATAGAAGGGAGTCAAAATCATCATCTGAGCTACCAATGCACATCTCTGTATATCTGTACAACACAAAGAAAGCAAAGAAAAATGTGTGAATAAAGCAACCTGATACATGGAACAGACATATATAAATGAGGCAACTCTGAAAACCTCAAAGAATTTGCTTGATCACTGTTGGCTTGCTGAAGTGGAACAGGAAAATAGAATGGCCCCTCTTCAACATTTAATAGGGAAATAATCTTAGTAAAGGAGTTCATATGCTTTGAGAGGCCTTCAGTCCGAAGAAGAAACACAACAATCTCCTGGATCCGTTCATTTGATACAGAATGAGCATGGTTTGAGCATAACTCCTCAATTTGAGCAATTACAAATTTTCTCCCTGCATAGGAAGAATCAGATAAGCATATCAAGGAAGTGAATTAATAGTTCACAAAGCAAATCTATTTCTAATCTAATAAAAAAAACTTTCCAAAATCCAAGTATTTACCTTCCAGGTTCAAGTCTGGATTCTCAGAATCTGAGAGAGCAAGTCCAACTCCAACCCTCTCAGCTGCAGATAACTCAAGTTCATTGGACAGTGTTTCAAGGAACCCATCGCTGACAGGTATTGCCCTCAATGCTTCACAGAAACTGGTGCTGAAGTAGGGTTTATCCACACAATATCTGAAGATGGTGGCTACAAGATCATGTTTCAATTGGTGGTTCTTTGCCCCACCGATGTTCAAGAGCATTTCATCCACACAAACTTGAAGCAACAAAACGCACCCATCAGGGCTACAATCCACAAGCTGAAACAATACTAATAATTAGTAAGAAACATGCCAAGAGTGTGTTCAGAGTTAGAGCAAACAAGGATACACGTTCATGTTAAAAAGGAGATTATGGCAGCTAAATCCTCAAAAACCATACATTACCCACAACGTTAATGGCATTTCTAAACATTGGATCGACAGTGGGCAGATTGTACAGAAACCCTAGATTAATCCTGACACTAGAATTATTTCTAAGCACGGGATCAACCATGTGCAGATCGTTTGCTGGATCCTGACAAGCAAATTGCGAATCGGTCGTGCAACGCGCGCTCGACCTTAACGAAACACGGACAGCTTGTCTACGGTTGGGGTAGGCAACTGATGCTGGAGTATTACCTGGGAGAGCTCGCGATATATGGGATCGAAGGTGGAGTCCTCGGCGCCCTGGATCAGGGCGCGCACCTCCGCGGCGACCGCGGGGTTGAACGGGATCATCCCGCCGGCAGTAAGCGGTGAACGAGGGCGGCGAGCTAGCTAGGGCGGGATCGCTGCTGCTGGCTTCTGCTTCTGCAATCGCCAGGCGGAGAGAGCGCAGGCGAGGTGACCAGTAC
>Ga0182004_10000579_pt1 | contig 23156 bp, 15 predicted proteins | sample Sormic07211540_1_FD_120479 | JGI IMG/M metagenome (GOLD analysis project Ga0182004, IMG submission 120479) | Endophyte microbial communities from Sorghum bicolor roots, Mead, Nebraska, USA - 072115-40_1 MetaG | ecosystem: Host-associated > Plants > Roots > Unclassified | place: USA: Nebraska...
GCTCAAACTTACTAAAGAGGGTTATTAGAGGACAGAAACAAACTTTGATGTATATATATGATGTGTGATGATGGATATACTCTTGTAATTAACTTTATGTCTTTGAGCACCAAACTTTGATGTCCACAAATATATGTATGAGATGAAGTATTTAAATTGCATGTTGCTATGTTAGAAGACCAACCAATATCAATATATTTAAATAATAACAATAAAATAATAAATAAATAAATAAATAAATTAAAAAATAAACAAATAATATATATTTTAATATGTTTCCACAGGCGGCTCTCTTAGGAACCGCTGCACATTTACACAGGCGGTTTGCTAAGAGAGCCGCCTGTGTAAATGGTTTCTACTGGCGGCTCTCAAGCAACCGCCTGTGGAAATGGACGATTTCTACTAGCCCCCAGCGCAGGCGCTGCGGGAAAACGCCTGTAAAAATATGTTACCAACCGCCTGTATAGTGTCCCCATGTACTAGCGTATATATTATGTATTTGTGGCTTTCTATTTATTTGATTTGGCACTTCTATTCTATATAGATTCACGTAACATTTCTGTCAAAATTTGCTACTGAACCTGATATTACATGATGTTCGGTACTTTTAGTATTTACGGCTATCGAACCGAAAGTACCAAAACCAAAATACCACGGTACCGATTTTTTTAGAACCGAACGGTACCGACTTCCTTTGGAACCGAATTAGAAAAGATATTGAAGTACCGAACCGATCGATACTACCGAACACCCAAAGTGAGGCCCGAAGACGGATAGACAACCAAATTGGGCTTGGTTACATCTCAGGGCCATGTATGGCCTCATATGGACAATCAAACAGCCCCTAATTAAGCCCAAGATATCCCGTCAGCCCAGCGCCTGCGTCTTCGGCCCGTCATGGACCAATAGTTGTACTGTCGTGTTGTGTTGACAGCAAAAGTTGTAATTCATAGTCCTGTCAAGAACGAGAGCGACGAGCGTGTGTCGAGGCGTTTTGGAGGCAGCTGCTGCCAGCTTCGTCGTGTTGTGGCACCTGGAGATTGAATACGCCATTTGCGACATGATCAGGACCTGTTGGCTACCAGGCTGGTACTGGCTTGCCGGGCTGGATGTGCTAGGCTTATCGATCTGTCCGGTGTCACCTAAACGGCTGGAGTATAAGCACAAGCAGCTGCTCGCGTCCTCTCTCCTTTCCACTTCCATTCGCGCAGCGTGGCTTGGGTTACACGGCCATCCACGGAAGCGCGCGCCAGCCTCTATACGGTCATCAACCTCGGGATTTTTTATAATTTAGTTATTTTTAAAAAATATTTTAATATAATCATCCTAAGAAATATTTTGCATCATGTAGCACAGCGCAACAAAATGATATAGTCGTGCTAACACGGGCGCAACAAAATAACATAGTCGTGCCATTCACGTTGGCGTGACAGTAGGGATAAAAACGGTATGGATATTTTCCAAACCGTATTTGAGACCAAATTCGTTTAGGGGGGTTCAGATCTGCCTATATCCGAGTCCGGATATTCAACATCCGACATCGTATCCGTATCCGAATACTTAAATCATATATTTATGATGTCGACATCTAATCGTATCTTATCTGATATGATTGACATTATACGTATTTGAATCTAAATTCGACTAGAAATATAAAAACAAATATGATATCGGGATATCTGTCCGTATCCGATTCGTTTTCATTCCTACATGATAGTATTGTTTTATGGCGTCATCAGAATTGGCGTGATAAGACCGAACTTTTAAAAAATTACAACTCTTCAAAACGATGTTGATTGAAGATGATTTTTATTTGAAAATTATAGATCTTGATGAGATCTACAACTTTCTAGTTTTGAGTTTTTTCATTTGACGATGTTAAGGTGTTAAAAAAATATAAAAACTTTAGCATCATAATAATCGCATACTTGTGCTTGTCGTATCATAAACTGAATATATTTTTTATATGTGATCAAATGAAGATACATTTTATACCAAATTTATAGCCCTTAAACCGATCTACATGTTTATAGTTTTAAGTTTTTATATTTGATGTTGTTGATGTCGAGAAAGTCTCAACAACATATTAAGTTGCTGATACTTCATGTTATTTTTTCGAACAAACTCAAAATCACAAACATGTAGATCTCTTTGAGTGGTATAATTTTGGTATAAAAAGTGTCTTTGTTGGACAACATATAAAAAATATTAATTTTTTAATACGACAAGTAGAAGTACGTGAGTATTATGGTGCTAAACTTTTATATATATATATTTGAGCATCTTAACATCTCTAATTGAAAAAACTCAAAACTAGAAAATTATAGATCTCATAGAGATCTACATGTTTTATATAAAAATCATTTTCATCTGACATCGTATCAAAGAGTTATGATTTTTCAAAAGTCTAGATGGCGTGACAAGATAATACTGTCACGCCAATGAGAGTAGTGCAACAATCTTTTCCATGTCAAAAATACCGTCGAATATATCGTATCTTACTGCACCATCGCATGTGGCTTGACTATGTTATTTTGTCATGCCAGCAGGGCTCGTGCGACCTATCGCTGAGGTGTTTAGGATTTAATAAAACAAGAGTGGCTATGGGAGAAATCCATAAAGACATTTGTGGTACGCATTAATCAGCATCGAAGATGTAGTGGTTATTGCACAGAGCCTGTTTCTATTGGCCTACTATGATAGCCTATTATTTTTGTTACTACAAGGGTTGCGAAGAATGTCAAAGGTTTGGTAATATCTACCTTGTGTCTACTGCTGTACTTTGTCCTATTATCAAGCCTTGACTTTGTCATGGTTAGGGGCTAGGTTTGGCCAAATATATTTTCTGTCTTCGAAGGAACACCGATTTTTTTCTACGGATTACTTCCCTAAGTGGACCAAGGCAGTTCCTTTGAAGAATATGACATACAAGGAGGAGGTAATTGAGTTTATTACTGATCATATCATTCATAGATTCTGTGTCATATCCAAATTTCAAGAATAAAAATAGGATGCATAAAAGACTCATGTGCACCATAGAAATACTCACACACATAAATAGACAAATCTCAAATAGTATTATTACAGTGTTATTACATAACAGATAAATATTCATCAACATAGTCTTAAACAATAAAGATAGCTCTACTGAAGAAACTCTCGATGGAAGCACCGCATAGGGACAAGTGTCGACTGGTTGACTCCAAACCTAGTACTCATAACGGTAATCCTCATTCCAGCCATCTTCATTTGTGTATCCTGATGCGTTGTGAAATAGTAAGAGTGAGCACATATCGTACTCAATAAGTATAACTAGGGGTTCATGAGGTTCAATTAGCTGACACTGGTTTGACTGCATTTAGTTTTTATATGTATGTAGCTTATTCATCATAAGATAGCTAATATCAAGGTAGCATATTTAATCACATAACCACATAATCAATATAAGCATAATTAATTCAAAATATAAACGTTAATTAAATAATCATAATAACATACGAATTAGAATAGAATAAGCACCTCGAGTAGGACCCACAAGTGGGGTCAGCCGGCCCCACATCCTAGGTCGGCCGGCCTGCCTCCACCTCCCCTATAAATTTCCATCTCCAGTTGCCTTCTCTTCTCACACCACAATTCTCCTATCTTCTTTTCCCATTGAGTTTTAATCCCAAGCTACTGCTAGCCCCAAACCTATAAAAAATAAGAGAGAGGAGATGAGCTGCTGAAATTTTAGAAGTTCCAAGACTAGGCCAAAAATCAAGATTAGAGGGAAGTACTTTCAAATCTATTTTTTAGAAACCCTCTAGTAGGCTAACCCTCGGACGACATATGTTGAGGACATGAACAAGGGGTACCCTTAATCCTCTAGTAAAGGAATTGGCCCCTGATAAATATCCAAGCCAAATTATTATTCCACCCACTTCAACCAGTAGAAAAGCCCAACAAACTAGCTGCATTGGATCAGTCCAAGAACGGCCCTCAACGGCCCAGGCGACATCCTGCTCGGCACGCCCCCGCTCGAGGTAGGATGGATACCTCGAGCGTGCCACTCCTCGATTATGGAAGTAGGGTCGAGCAAATGACCCGACCTTGAGTACAGGACACACCTTGACTACCTCCTCTCGGTACGGATCCTTGAGCATTTAATGCGCTCCGCCTGCTCCCACCTAACATCATGGTTGCAGTGACCATAATGATGGATCATACCCAAGTCCCTTCCTACTTTTACCGCCCATACCCAGGGAGTTGGTAAATCGTACAAGACAATTTCACCATCCTGTGCACTGTGCCCGTTTGGCACCCCCTTGAGACGCATTTGTCAATGCTCCCTCCACATTTTCCGGGGCACGAACTTATCCGCCCCGATCCTCGAGACTGTTGGTCGCCTTCTCGGGCAAGGATCCCGCAGGATTAGTCAGCGCTCCAATGACTCCCGACGCGACACATGCAGGGATACGTACGCATGCGTATGAGCACCATTCTCCTGTCAACCATCGGCCACATCGTCACTATGCGAGAAGGACGATCGCATCATTACCAAAGTACGTTGCTACAAGACCTGTCTTGCCATGCCTCTACAGCAACCTCGACTTGATCAGCATTCACCTCGATATCTATGTTAGCCCTAGGAATCATGTAACCTTGTGCCTCCTCCTCGCATATAAAAGGGGACGCCAGGGCTTAGAATAGGGCAAGATCAAGTTCATCATACAGACACCAAAACCCCTAGCAGCATACTGCTAGGACCTTGGGGACTTAGGGTTCCAAGTTTATCCCTTCTCCTCACAACCCTGTTTCCATCTACTTGTATTCATCCCTGTACAAGCACTCCGATGCAAGATAATACAATCTCCCCCACCCCACTGGACGTAGGGCCTACTTTGCCCGAATCAGGATAAATCGTCTGTGTTCTTCTTGCATTACCATCCAAAAGAGGGAGCACACACACAAATTCACTCGTTGGTGTTGGCCCCCGGGGTCAAAACACTGACAACTAACCTTTGGACAGCTAACCCATAACTGCTTCTTCTAATCCATATTTGCAGTTCTTCTTTGTGTTTTCTGTTCCTTGTGTGACAGGATGTCATTCTTTGGTTTTGGGCGTATGACCAGAAGCCATTCCAAGAGGACTGGTTCTAACATGGACACGAATACTCCTGCTTCATCATCAAGAGCTTCACTAGCTCGTCCTTCCACTGAGGGCACCCTCAACGAGCCCATGGCAGAGAGGGATGTTGTTGACGGTAGATAAGTCCTCTTTTTAACCGTCAACATAACATGAGAAAGGACTTAAACAAGAATATCATCTAGCTATAGGGGTTTACATTAATAGAATTCCACAAGTTTTGGTGATTGTCTATTTCTACAGGGGGTTATTGGAATAAGAACAAAAGGAGGTCCACATTGTAACACCCCAGTGTTATGGTTGCATCCTTTCATGTGCATAACATGAGCATCATCATCTTTATAAGCATACCATGATCATCATTCACCTTGGGTCATTCATTTTATGCATAAGTGTGGTTTAACTTGCTTAATTATGCCTTCTATGCTTATACTTGTTTGTACCATGCTCTTGTTTGTGTTCTAGGCCTTGGAAAATAGTTCATCTATGCTTAACTCAACTTTTGGAACAATGTTCATGTTGGTCACATCTCCAAATTAAGTATCTAAGTCATACTTTCACTCATAGGCCCTATAAACCTCTTTTGCTTAGACTTTTAAAAAGTGGTTAATAAACTGTTTGCATGTCACAACTCTCTAAAGCAAAGTTGTGGCAAATTTTATAAGGAACAAAAGTTGTTTCATGGCCATCTCATGAAAATGACCACAACCTGCTCAAAAAGTGCTTAGAAGGTAGATTTGGGGGCTGTTTTGACACTTAGCAAAATTCTACTAAGTCCTGGCGCCACCAGCTTGCCTGATCGATATTAGGAGCCTCATATCTTTTCATCCAGGCTGATTTAGTCTTTGCTCCAGTTGACAAACTTGTATAACTCGTTCAGTACTCCAAGAATGTCAACTACACCATCTCCTATTTCGCCACGGTTTGGAAGATAATCAACGCCAAAGTAGCTCTATCAGACAAGCGATGCAAGCTCTGAATGGACATCGTCCTCGCCGTCGTGGCCGACCAGGCACAGCACCTGGCTGCCATTTGGCGACCATACACCAGCGCTGGCCCCACTCGTCAGGTCATCGATGCCGTCATGGACGCCACGCCACCCCGCACTTGCCCAGCGCCCGTCCACTCTCTCCCTCCATCTCTCTCTCGACTCCGACGGCGAAAACACCATCGCCATTGCCGCCGAGAGCTTTGCGAGCTCCTCGTGCCCTCGCCTTCGTGTCTCGCCTCTTCTTCGAGCATCTCCGAGTCCACCTCGAGCTCCTCCATCTTCTCCACCTCTTGGCTGGCCGAGATCTCCCCGAGGTGAGCCGCATTTTGCAGGATTGTCGTCGTCGGGTTCACGGCCGTCGCGACCCCGATTCTGGCGAACCTCACCGCTGCTCCATCCCTACCTCCTTTCTTCTCTCTAAGTCATGTTAGAGCTTGCCTAGGTCACGATCGTGGTCTGTGTCACGCCATTCCGGCCCTGGTGACACCGTCGTACGGGAACACGGCCACCGCACCGCCGCGCTCACCGTCGACGACCACCCCGCACGTGAGCAGACTCACCGGAGCCGTTAGGGTTAGGCCTTTCTACCTAGAAAGCTCCGCGCTATCTCACTGATGCTTAAGCCGCCCTTCCCCGACAATCTACCGGTTGGAGATGGCCGGCGTAAGCCGAAGTAGCTCCGCCGTGCCGCCATGGCCGACAGCGACCCCTTTCCGTCGCTCCAACCCTAGAGCCACCTACCTCTATCGACGCGGAATGACTCAAGGAGCACTCTAATGCCCTTGGATCCACCGGAGAAGCTCACCGTCAGCGAGCATTCGCCGGCGAGTGTGTTCTCTATTTCCTGTGACGCTGACACACGGGTCCCATTGTCAGTGGCACAACGGCTCCCTCCTCTCTTTTATTTAAATTCCAGATTTCTTGCAATCTTACAAAAATCATATATCCAGTTTATGAGCTCCAAAAGTTGTGAAACAAATTTTGTGAGGATCCATGGGATGGCTAGTGTTTAACAAAAATATAATATGCACCATGTTTTCTGTGAAAAATAATTGTTATGAATTAATCTTGTTAATTATGTGTAAATTCAAATCTCTTGATATACTGCTCTAAATGCTGTGAAAATTTTATGCTATGCTCTGGATAGTATTAGAATGCTCTGATAAATATTTCATGATTATTGGAGTGTTGTATCTCTGCTATGTGATTTATGTTAATACTATGGCCTAAATCCCTGTTTAAATCATATTAAATGTTATATGCTTATGATGGTATTCTCCTTTGGTGTCAAGCTTGTTCATAGTAGTAGTAACATGTAAATAATCTGAAATCTGTTGTTTGACACTATCTAAGCCATGTTTCTTAATTTATGAAATAAACACCTTGTTACATGTTAATTAATTATCTTACGTTTGGCACGTGGAATTGCTCTGAAAATTTTATGGCACTGTCAAGGTGCCATGCTTGTGCTTCTGTAATTGTTGTAGATTTGTCTGAGCACTCTTGCTGGTATCTTGTAATTATCCCTTTTATGGAATTAAATTAATAAATGCCTTGTTATTATGTGTTTAGTAGTCACCATGTCGTTTTCTGGTAATCTTAGGTTATGCCTGTTCTCATGAGTCACTTGGTTGTTACTAAATATGTCCTTGCTATGTCAACAAATAATTAATTAAAGGTTTTAGAGCTGTTGTGGACAGCAAGGGAGTAATCTGATTTTTGTCTAATGATAACTTTGTTTTCTGAAGGACTTGTCTACATGAAAGACGTTATAAACTTTGTATGCTAGCTGCAGTTTAAATTTGGGATCATTTGGTTCAGTAGTTTAAAAGTTTTGGCTCTTCCAAGTTGAGTCCCAGAACTAGATGCTCTCTGTTTTCTAGAACAGAACCTGCAACTTTGTTTAATTGACCTGTTTAACTTATGAATCTTGCTGTGAGGTCTAAAGATGAAATGTAAACAATTTCATAAGCTTTCCAGAGTGTTCTCATTCTTGTTTGTTGGATCTATATACCTCTAGTTATGAAATGTTCTTTGGGCTGCTCTGTTATTTTGTTGCTGCTGTTTATTTGTGCTAAGCTGTGGTGGTGCTCTTTCTGAGCTTGTAATAGAAGCTTACTCCATACATGAGTGTCCAGTGAAGATTGTAATCATGTTACCAAGCATTCATCATCATCTAGTGTGCACACATTTCTTACTTATCGTGCATGCAATAGGTGCATCGGAAGTGGCAGCATCGTTCGAGCTCGAGAGGGTGAACCACGAAGGCCCGGAGATCACTCAGGAGGCAGAGGCCTAGCCTGCAGGACAAGAGGAGCCCGAAGAGGAGGTCGAGTGCCCTAGTCACGAGCCCGCTTCATTCATAAAAGGCAAGCCCTGGAGCATCTTAAGTCTCCCACTTTAATTTTAAAAGCATACTTGAATATGTTATATCTATTGATGCATTACGTATAGGAGTTGTGATGAAGCCCTTGCTGCATTATACCTTTCCTTGTCCAGATATCTTATCACTACCTGGTTGTAGAGTTAGAATCGAGTAGCAGCTTAGCCATGCTTTAATCGGTAGAAGTCGGGCGATACCCTGTCACCTGCGCGACATAGGGTCTGTTGTTGGATCGCGAATGGCTATATATGCTATTGTGGGAAAGAACCTGGATTAAAATGACTTAAGCCGGGCGGAGTTTTGCAAGGTGGTAGTAACTCTGTCTGAGGCAGCTAAGGACCAATCGTTGTACGTCCTCTTGTCATATTGAACGCATACCTGACACTTAGTTGGTCGGATAACTCGTTCCGACCGTGAAGTCTAGTAGTATGACTCAGGCCGGAAGACCGGCAAGTATAAAGTGCGCACTACCGGAGAAAGTGCGGTGTGCGGGGGGCCATTGGCATAAGACCAAGGGCAGGTGATTTAAAAGTCTTGATCTTCCTGGCAGAGTGGCAGCTCTGGGAGTGCGGTGCTGATCGGAGCCGCGATTCCTGAGTCGTACCAAAGGTGACCCGCTTGCTCTCCGACGGGGGATGCTTGGGGTGAGTGCTAGGAATAACCCTCCAGCTGGATAGGAATCGATTTGAATCGCCGTCTCTCCTGGATAGTGAGAACTTGACAGAGCAGTGGCAAACGTAGCATTCACTAAGTACAATGGTTCTTAATGATGATGTTGAGGATAGCAAGAAGGAACATATGATGAAACTTGATATGGTTATTATTGTTTGCTAATAATCAAGTGAAGTGCTTAGTATAGATGCTAATCTAGTGGTAGGCTAATGATAATCAATATGATGCTTTTACGAATGGTTTCCTATCCAATCTAAGCTTTTGGCAAATGTTTGAGTCAAGCCAACTACACGTTATACTCAGCCTTGCACGATCCTTGGTGTCTTTTATGTTTGGGTTGACGGGTAAGTCTAGCTGAGTACATCCTCGTACTCAGGGTTTATTCCCACCTGTTGCAGATGATGTCTTTTATGATGGCTTCTGCAAGACCTGTCTCCATCCCGCTGGGGATGAGGACCAAACCGTTGGGTGTGGTTCTCTAACAAACTTCGTACCCTGATGCTTTTGTGGATGAGATGAGACTCTAGCAGTAGTAAGAACTAATGACATGTGTGTGTGTAAACTATTTTGCTTCCGCTACTTCGAACTTGTGTGTAATAACTAAGTACTCCGATGTGGTGCCGCTTCATCGGCAATGAATGAACTATGTAACATTCGCTGTATTGTGTTGGACTATTACGATATTGGTATGTTGCAAAGTTGGTTTGAAGTCCTTTGTGATTTCGGTTGACTACTGGGATTATATGGGCTCAAGTCTAGAAACTTGATTGCTAGATCGATCGTTTCTAAACTTGAACTCTTATAATTTGGTCGGTTCTGTGACATACATGTCAGAATTAAATAGAGAAAGACCATATCGGTAACTCAAGAATACTCTAGAAGACTCGAGAAGCCAACCATGCAAAGTGGGACCCACCTAGCAGAGAGCCAGGGGCGGGCGCCCATAGGGCAGGGGTGGCCGCCCGGCCCCTGCAGCCAATCAGGTGCAACCTCATGGATCCTGCCTACACCGCCTTTGAGGAGTAATCTTGACCATCTATTAAGGTCGATTTGATCTGAGGGTTGTGGTGCTTTCTAGAGGGCTATAAATGTAAGCCTGACCTCGCCTAGGAGAAAGAATTCATTCTATCATATCATCAAGAGAATTCAGAGAAGCCTAGAGCCACCATCTCAATTAGAGCTCCATAGTTCTTTAGCACAGCTACATAGGAATAGATCTAGAAAGAGTCAAGCCTAGCTTGGAGTCCGCATCTATCTTTGTTCTTGGTAATTTCTTATTCTTCATTATAGTATTCATATTAGTTCTTGCTATTATGAATATGACTTTGATCTATTTGATTATACAAGAATAAACTTTATTCTATTTGCTTTTATTCACAATTATATTGCTATTAGTCTACTTTGATTATATGATTAGCACAATAAGTTTAGAATTATATTTATGCATAGGATCATATAGTGCTTACTCATTGGGCCAATGGGTGAGAGGTAGATATTTTGTAGGCGAGGTGCCTAGACCGTATTTATCTACGATTACCCCTTATAGTCCGGACCGTGAGGTAGATCGCGGGAGTGGTAGTCCTGTTGGGTCCTTTGTAGTCCTCCTCCCGAGTATAAGGACCGTAGAGCACCACTATTACAGGGAAGTAATTGCTCTGTTCATGGTCATTCTTGGTAATATTACTATGCATGAGTATAACCTTTTCTTATGATGATGCTAAGTGTCACTGCACTAATCATTGTATACTTTGACATTATAGTTAGAATACTTAGGATTCATTGTTGTAGACCGTTCTAGTCCATGCTAGTGTTATAGACATAGAGTACTCTATTGAGATGATTATCGTATTTATATGTGGCTATGTGCTCTCATTTATCTTTTATCACTTATTATTCATATTCATATTATTTATCTTATCTGACACTTACCCTACATGAGAGATAGATAAAGACATGGTTAAGCTCTGCATGATAACATGCAGTGCTCATTGCTCATTATCCAATGCAGTCCCTTCCTAGTGATAAAAATATAAATAATGATACATCGATTACTCCTGGTTAAAATGATACATCAGTATTATTTATGCGCTTGTGGATACTTTATTTATTATCTAAAAAGCATATACATTTAATACCAGCACCTCTACATCATGCTGGGGATGACAACCTAGCTTAAGTGGTGTTAGAAGTGTTAACAGATGTTCAGTTGTGTGGCCAAATAGAGAAGGACAAGTTCTAGAATATCAAGGATAGGGAATACAAGTTGACGATGACTTACCATCCTCGACTCTTACAAGATACAAGTATGGACATCGAGTTCAATGAAATCTTTATTGCAATAGGTTGGAAGAATGTCTTTCCAAGTAGTGAGCCGAGTGTTAAGTTGTTTACGATGGAATTTTGTGCACCTTGCAATTTCTTGAAGCTAGGGCTGGGGTGAGTTTCCGCTTGTTTAATAGGCAAATTACATGCACTTGGAGAAGACTTAGTGATTTGTTGGGGTTCGATTCAATTGTGTTCTTGACTTAAATGTTGCTCTTCTGCATATTCAAAAAGAGTAATTTTGGAAAGAAATTTTGGATAAGGACATCTGTTTTAGACCTAGGAATAATGAACTCCAATTACCTACCCTTTGTTTTATTCACAGATTTGTATCCTCAACTCTATTTAATCGACCAGAAACTCAAACCATTAGGGAAGATGAGTTGAAAATACTATTTCCAATTGTGAATAAGCGAAACATCTCTCCTTTTATGGCTATGATGTATCAATGGTTAGAAGTCTTTGGACCCATCAAAGGGGACATCGAGTGTACATCCTTGTTTTTTTGCATAGCTGCTAGATTAGGGTTAACAAATAACTGTGTTGTTTCTTACATCTCTTATCCTTAGCCTACAATAGATTTTGATTTCTTTAGGCAAGCTTAGATGCTAAATAAAACCAGTAATATTATTTATATGAGATATCACAGTATGATAACTGAGATCCCGCTTCCTAACCCGGGGCTCCGAATCTATACCAGCAGAAACTATCTTGTTGGTTTGCAGCCTTCACCACTAAACAAGAGGAGTACATCTGCACGACATGTGAACACACCACCCATGCACTACTACAGAGAAGATCCAACACCAGAAGGGCCAGCGTAAATGGCATACACTGATCAACCAGGCACATCAAGGCAATATCACCAATGGACTCCCTCACCGTCACACCACTCCGGAGGATCTTCCCAAGATGATGATGAGAGGCACAGAAGATCAAGATCACAAGATTCTTAGCCTAGACAATCTATGGATCGTGTAGAACCATCATACAGACGCCATTGTATAAATTATTTCATCTCATTATGAATATGACTTTGCTCTATTCTACTATATTGGATATGACTATGCTCTATTTGCTTATATTCTTACTTATATAATATTCTTAGTCTATTAGGATTATGTGCTTGGCATAGCTAGATTAGATTTATATTCAAACATTTATTTGTATAGCGCTCACTCATTGATATCCTGGGTGGGTGGTCGATATTATGTAGGTGTGGTGCCTACATCGTGTTTGTCTACGTTTGCACCCTATATTTGGGCCGTGTGGTAGATCGCGGGTATGACAAACCATTGAGTCCTCTATAGTCCATCTAAATATAGTTCTTTCTGTAGATACTAATTACATCGAGATGATTGTTTTGCTCTTGATTTTCCTTAGTAATGTCCCTATGCATAGATATAATCTTGTTTTGCTATAATTGCCAAGTATAATTGCACTAATCATGATATGCTTTGACTTTATAGTTAGAATAACATAGGAATTATCCTCATAGATCTTCCTAATCTATGCTAGTGCTACAGATTGAAGTACTCTAGAGATATATTTATCATTCTATGTGTGGTTTATCATTATCATTCATTATATGTATCTTTATTATGTGACTCATCCCTACATCAAAGATAGATAAAGACATGGTTTAGCTCTTGAGAATACATGCAAGTGATATCTAATTCCTTGGCTATCCTTCCCATGTGTTGACATTTACTACCGTCATTACTAAAAATAGAGATAAACCCTACCCCTAGCAACAACACCAGAAATGCACGGTATATCATTAACTTGTCAAATAGCAACTGACCACTCTAACATTCCTAATTGTATTGCTAGAAATTTAATATAGATTCACATGTTCTACTGCAACTAGGCATAGCATAAAAGATATGAATAAAATTATAAACTAAATGGGTTCTGCAATTGGACAGATAATTATACTGTTGTAGCATTTTATCTAGGGAAGTATCCAGGTTGTCGATTTATATTTATATCACTGGGAAGGCTAAGTGTTAAACTATAATCTATTATATTGATAAGAAACTATATAGGATGAATAAATGATATTACCCAAGTCATATAATCTACTCATAACAGGCAGAGGTCACAAGATAAATATGGATAAATAATAATGATAGCATAATCATCAAGTATCATAATTAAAGATAATCATCAGAGCATCTACTAGTCATAATAATAGTTAGCCAATGGATAAACTAGGGAGTTGGATCTAAGGTAATTCTAAAACTACACCAATAAATAACTCTAATTAGTGCAATTACATCTACAAATCATCATTAAGTCAACCCTATATCATAATTACATGTAAAGAGGCATCAACTAAAGAGGGTTTTAAGACACAAGGGTCACCTCCTTCATGACTGCGCCCATGCTTGTCCTACGTACGGGGGTTGGACTACATAGGAAGCAATGTAGCTGTCACCGAGGCGGACTACCACACGACCCGACACGTTAGGGTGCACTCACAGATAAACAAGATATCTAGACACCACGTCTACATATTGTCTATCATCTACCTAACAATCGATTAGGTAAACACTATACGACCAATTACAAGAATTTAATAAGATCAAACCAACTATCCTAGACATATAATCAAAGTCGACAATGACTAATGCAATTAAGAACATATGAATCTATTAAGAATAAAGTCTCCCTAATATACAATTGAATACTATAAAGTAAGAACTAGATCTATTACCAAACTCTTGCGCTCCAAACCGACGCTAGGGGCTCTAGATCCCGATGAAGAACTAGATCTCCTCTACTTCTAATATAACTAACTAGAACTATGAACTAGAATGCTCTTGATGAACTTGAAGGCACTTGATGCTTGATGGCTTGAGGCCTTGATGAACTGGTTGATTGAGGATTGTCTCCAGGGGGGTCTACCCATGTATTTATAGTCTAGTGGGATGCGCGTGCGTTGTAGGATCAAACCGACTTAACCAAGAGCCGAGATGCATCAGGAGAGGCAGTGAAGGAAGCTTCTAGAAGAGGGGGCCGAAACCCTAAAGGGGGCGCCGACCGGTGCTAGGGTGGGGCCAGCCGGCCCAACCTGGCAGCTGCTAGGCCCCCTGTTGCTCTGGGTGCCTTCTTGATCCTTCCTGAGTCTTCTCGCGATGTTTCCCGTGGCGAATACATTTCATGTTTATTTTGCACTAGAGTCCCTCTTTTCAGCTTTCTTGAAATTCACCCCGAAAAATACAGAATACACAAAACTCGTAGAAATTGTCGGATAAAACCCTAGACTAGTGTATTTTCATGTTTTCCTTCAGGTCTAAAGTTATAATAAAATTTGATGTTATTGACCGTCAACAATTCCCCCAAGCATACCTTTTGCCTGTCCCTTGGCAAACCTAGCCTAAACAGTACATGTATTTGGATCAAGAGTTGCTATAATGTTTTCATTCTTTCCAAGTACACATGCTCCCAAATGAAGATTCTCCTTCGGATTAGTCAATACTTGTTGTAATCTTCAAACTTACATGTTTTACCTTTAACCATGGGACTTTATAACTTTTGCATGAGTCTTGAGCAATCAGAAGACAAATCAATCAGGTCAAGCACTATGTCTCAAATTCTTTGCAGAACCATTGTTCTAGAGTTTTTATAAGTTTTCAAAATAAAACTTAGAGCTTAATTGTATGGCACTCTCAAGTCTCTCAATATATGTGGTATTTATGGCTCTCCCTTGAGACATTAATGATATTATGCCTTCTATAGCTAAAGGTATTTATATGGTAGAGCTTATAGGAGTGCTAATAACAAGGATAAGCATACTTGCTATGCTTGTGTATTGTAAAGTCAACTAATGGATCCAGAGATGTGCATGTGTGTGGAATATGGTGAGGTGCATTTGTCGTATTTGTGGCTAATTTCTATTTCTTTGAGAATATCTCTCTATTGAGACTTTTCAGGAAAGACATGGGCTATCTCCTTCTCTCTCTTCTTTTTTTATTTTAGGGAGGCAGGCACCTAGTACCCATTGTTTTAATTATTGGGACACTTGTCCATCTTTTACTCCCTTCTCTTCTTTTATATTTTTGCATAGCCACATGTATCCGTTAAATACAATAAATAATTAGAGAGGTAATAACAATAACTTAGAACATTAAAGATGACTGCTATCCTATAGGCTGATTGTTCGTGTTTACTCCCAGTGTAGGAGAAAAACATGATTGATGAACATGTGATGGGAATGATTGCGATTACTCCCAGTGTAGGAATAATGCATAAGTGAACTGGAGTGTGTACGTGATCTTGGTTTTAAAAGTATGACAAGACTCTCGTAAGGTATACTACAAAGGTTGACTGAACTCAATACAAAACAAGCAACATAAATGTGCAAATGTTTTCCTAAACTCTAAATATATTATATCTGGCTTTGGTAGGAATTAATACTTTGTAATACAAGAGCTCATCATGTAGGATTTTGGGTTTTCAAAATAAATCTCCAGAACTTAGTAATGCTAGGAATAAGATAAATAGCAGCTCAAACTTTCAATGATCATATCAACCAACTACCTAGATTTAGCTCAAACTTATGACTCCACAAATTGCAGGTTCAGAGTAAATCTTCAAATTAAAATAGTAATGTCTAAAACTCCAGAAAATCTAGCGTTGGAATCTAGGTACTTGTAAAGAATTATAACTGAGCAACTATTCATCTATTCATCAATTTCAAGACAAAATTTTAATGTTCATCAATTTTTATTTAGCTCTAGTTTAGACTGACTCTAAACAGACTCTAACACTTAACTAATTAAAAAGTCACAAAAAGACTCTATGACTTGTGGATCTTCATGTGCTCACATATTTTTGGTATTTTTATAACTATATGGACTCGATAATCGCTTAGGTATAATTACCTGATAACTAGGGGATGCTCCTCCCCCAAGTTGGATATTGCAATACTTGGTGTAGATGTCCTTCAGAGCGAACTAGCGAGTGGCGAACCTGGTGGGTGCCACTAATAGACTCTCTCCTTGCTATGATATTATTCCTGCATAGTCATACTCCAACAAGAAAACCAAAACTCGAGGCTTGAATTTAATAACGGGTTAGCGGTCAGCCAATGAGCAATTGATTATTCTTATGAGCTAATTTGAATGTTGTCTGATTTAATTTCACTTTTCTCTTCTTTTTGAAATTTCTATTTATGATGTATGAAATAAATATGAATGCTATTTATTTTATTTTTTTATGCCACCACAGTAAATATCCCTAAGGGGTTACCATAAGTTTATTCACATGGGGCTTTGGTATTTCTGATGTAGTAATTAAAGCAATAAATATTTGTTTGAATTTTGTATTAATATGCCAAGAGAAATAAATATGCTACTAAATGTATTAAAGCAAAATTACTAATGCATGCTTTAACTTAACTAGATAACTACCATATTGACCTTATGGCTAGGGTACGGAATTTAAAGACAACCGACATGACTTAGATGGCAGAGAGGACTTACTCAGTGGGTTCATTGTCTGAGGTAACCTCAGTCAACTCCCCGTCTTATGGTGATGCGGTACGTGTGTCTTCCTTCCATCTTGCGTCTGTCTCTTTTGCTTCCTCCTTCTCTAGTTCCAACTCTTCAGCTTTGTCCTCCTTTTCCTAGGCTTCTAATCAGGCTAAGATCTCTTCTTTCTCTTTCTTGGCAATTTGGTCCATCCTTTCAGCTTCTTCTGCTCACTCACTCCATCGGGGTGCTTGTGTGTTCTCTAGTTGCTCCATGAGGTGATCTTCATATTTCACAATCTTCCCAAGAAAGTCTTCCCATCCGCAGTGAGGCTAGACAGCCTGACTGCAGTTTTGGCGTCTTCTCCTGTTGCGTTGCTTCCTGATCTGTTCGTGGTTAACTTGTGTTTTAAATGGACAGCGTACCTTTCCGGTAGGTAGTTTGAAGTGGATATGCCCTGATCTGATGTAGATGTTGGCTTTAGCTGTGTAGAGGAATGGTCTTCCCAAGATGATCAGGGAATCATCATCTCTCTACATGTCAAGAACTAGAAAATTTGTAGGTATATATTGTCCTTAAATTCTTACCATTACATCCTTGACGACTCCTTCCGGGAACCTTAATGATTGATCTGCCATCTACAACTGAATATATGTTTGGTATAAAGGAAAATCAAATAATTCATCGTACACTTGTTTTGACATTACGTTGCAGCCTGATCCAGTGCCGCCGACGGTGTGGGGGAAGGTGGTGTCTTTGATTGTGCATTCAATGATTAGAATTCCTGGATCACCTCTATTGATTAGAAATGGCTTGGGTAGCATATGTGTTGACACCATTTTTGGACACGTATCATTGAATACGTATCTGGAGTTAATGAGGAGTAGATCGGCACGCAGGAAAAGTGGTGGCTGGTTTGCAGATGAATTGCCGATGGGGTTGGTGCCGATGGGAAAACGACGGAATATGACTAAGTCCAGGAGTAGTGATGGGATCGTGCCGATGACTAGTACTGATGGTTGCCGATGACGGTGAAAGGTGGTCTGCCGATGGTCATGAAGCAAGATGCAGGGGTTGCTGATTGATTCGTGGCAGTGTACCGATCGGTTGTGCAGGATAGTTTAATGTTTTCCTTAATTATTAGAGTTCGTTTTGTATACGGATTCCGTTTGATTTGGAATTCAAGTTCTAGTCGTGTCTGGTTGTAGTTCTTTTGAACAGGGTATAAATATAGACCCCGTGGCAATGTAATGGAGACATCTATCAATCAATCAAACACAAGTTTTTACACATATTCCAGCATCTACTTTTTCGACGACTTCGTCATATTTTCCTTTTACTACGAGTTCTTAGGAATTCATCGAGTCAAACTCGGTGTGTTCTCAAGTTCCGCGTGAGCACCTCTTGGCCATGACATCCAGGCGCATCGCTGTTGTCGGGACCAAGGTGTTCGAGTTATCACCTTTGTTGATTGTAAGGTCAAATCGGCTGGCACGCCTTAGCGTTTGAACCGGGTATTAGCCCTTTGTGTTTGCAGATCACCTTTTGCATCAACACATCTTTTGGCACGCCCAGTGGGATAGAGATTCAAGATTAAGATCAACATGTCGAACACCGATTTCAACTTGGAGAACGTTATCCCCGTGACGGAAGCCAATCTCAGAGATGAGCAGAAGCAAGCTTTGGCAAAAGCCATGGAGGACTACAAGCAGCTATGCTTGAAATCCTCCAGTATCAACAGGAGTGGCGAGGTGATCCAAAAGGAAGCATTGCCAGCACCTCGGCAAATAACTTTTGAAGCCAATCCTGGTAAATTGCAAGAGATGGTTGATAGTGTTGTCAACCGTGCTCTGATCAATCAATCTGGTGTACTGTCCAATACGGGTTTCAATGCTGTGGCTAGAACTTTCAAAGAAGGACATGTACCACCATCTTATGTGGGTCCTGCATATCATCAGCCAGAGTCATCGATGGTTACGGCTCCATCGGCTACTACAACCGTTGCGGGTGTAGAAGTTACTTCCCCTCCAAGCACGATAGGGATGACTAATGCGCAATCTACACTGGTGACAACTAATCCATCAACGTCGGACGGGCAAATCAAACTTGCTACGGATTTATTGGCATCGGCAATGTCAGGGTCTGTTCCTCCCAACTGGTGGGGTTATGGTATGCCCCCAGAATTGATGGCAAAAGGTCCTGGAACATCTCAAGTGGCTGACGTGACAGGCAAGGCTCCTATGACATTGGCACCTCCAAACTCGCCGATGACTCAGAATCCTCAGTATTCTACAACTACTACTGCAAGACCATTTACTGGGAATTCTCAAGTGCCAACGTTCCAGATGCCTAACGCATCGGCACATCCAATGCCGACGCAGCAGAGGTTTATGACACAGCCATGGTATGTCAATTCAATGATGATGCCCAACTATCAGTCATCGGCAGGACCTACGCCGATGAACGTTAATAATGGATGGACAGAGCAGTTTGTCTTTCCACAAGTGGCCCACCAGAATCATCAGGCTATGGGATTTCAGCAGCGACCAGTGCAACCTGGATTTCAGAATGAAGGGGTGATCAACCAGCTGATGAATCTTGGTCAACAAATTGGTGGTCAGCAGGAAATGGTTAATCCAATGTTCCCTGGAGATCGTGCACCTCAGAGACACGTGGAAGCTTATCAGCAGGTGCCAGATCCACAACCGCCCCATCAGCAAGATGTCAATGCTTATTGGGCCGATAAGATAGCTGAAGTGATGAGAGACCAATTTGGGATAAAACCCAAAGTCAACACTTACTCTTATCGGACACCGTATCCTTCTGCATATGACTTAATTCCACTTCCAAATCGGTACAAGATACCAGATTTCACCAAGTTTTCTGGGCAGGTTGATACATCGACTATGGAGCATGTTAACAGGTTCATCATCCAGTGTGGAGAAGCTGCTAACAAAGATGAGTTAAGGGTTCGCTTGTTTTCATCATCTTTGTCTGGATCGGCCTTTACTTGTTTATTTTATTACCTCCTAATTTAGTTATTACTTGGGCCGATCTAGAAAAACAATTTCATAAATACTTCTTTTCTGGAGTTCATGAGAAGAAGATTACCGATTTAGTCAGGCTGAAGCAATGCAATGATGAATCGGTTGAAAGCTTTGTGCAAAGATTGCGAGAAGTTAAGAATAAGTGCTATAGTCTGGTTCTAGACGATCGGCAGCTAGTCGATTTGGCTTTCCAGGGGTTGTTGCCACATATCAGAGACAAGTATGCTTCTCAAGAGTTCGAGAGTCTAAGTCATTTGGTGCAAAGGATTTCTGACCAGGATATCAAACCTTTTGAACCTAAGAGAGCATGGAATAAAAAGGTGTCATTTGTCGATGAGGCAACGAGCTTAGATTCTGATGAAGAACTAGTCATCGGCTTGGCAGAGTGGGCAAGAAATAAGTAGCCGCTGTCTTGCCCTTTTGGGCATAAAGAGCCAGAGAAGTTTGCATTTGACATCACCAAAGCCGATAGGATATTTGACTTTCTACTTCGGGAAGGGCAAATCAAGTTGTCACCCAATCATGTGATTCCATCGGCAGAGGAATTAAAGAAGATGAAATATTGTAAGTGGCATAATGCAACATCTCATAGCACAAATGAGTGCAAGGTTTTCAGGCAACAGCTGCAATCGGCTATAGAATCTGGAAGAATTAAGTTTGATAATTCCAAAGCTCAGAAGCCGATGAAAATCAATCAACATCCTTTCCCTACAAATATGTTGGATGCTAAGGGAAAGACCAAAGTTTTGACATCGGAAGTGCATCGGTGGATCCTTAGCACCAGATTACTGCCGACGATGCCAAGGGCAAAGGTTTGATCCAGGAAGGAACTAGCTCAGGAAGACCTCCCCGATCTGGCATTGTGATTACTCATAGAAGACAACAGGAGACCTGGCAGCAGCGTGAGGATCGGTATCGGTGCCAACAGGAGGATCGTCGCCGGGAAGAAGAAAGACACCGACAAGAGTGGAATCGGCACAAGGATCACTAGAACTGCCCGTTCTTTATCCACTATTGGGAGCAAAATATCAAACTACCCACTGTTAGAGACTGCCCTGAGTGCAATGGCTATGATTGATATGATAGACCTAATCGGCAGTATCAAAACGATGATCGGCGATTTAATGGGTCGATTAGGGGGAGAGCTTCAGTTCATGATCGGCTGGGGGACAGGCTTAGTGTACATGACAGACTTGGTGACCGTGTTGGGTATTTTCCCAGGAACCAAGAGGAGCTTGAGGAGATGGCAGATGCACGAGTTCCTGATGAGTTCATATTTTGTAGAGATGCTAATACTTATCGAGTGGAATCAAGGGAAAATCGTCGTCAGTCGGTAAGGCAGCCGCAATTCCTCCGTGGTGTCCAGAGGGGCTGACTAGGACACAGAAAAGAAGGCTGCAGTGTGAAAGATGAGAAGAGCTGAGTAAAGGAGAGAATTCTGCTAAGTCTGAAGATCAGCAACAGCCAGATCTTAAGGGGAAAGGGCCATCGGCAGATGTTAATATGGTGTTTATGTTGTCGATGGAGTTCCTTGCGCCTGCCAGTGATGATAAGATGGATTTTTCCAACCAAATAGCTTAGTTGGCTCTGGATCCGATGACGGCTATCTTTGAAAAGCCTGCCAACAATGAAAGACAGCATCGTACAGCTCTGTTTGTCAAAGGTAGGGTTGATGGGCAGCCGATGACCAAGATACTTGTTGATGGTGGGGCTGCTATCAATATTATGCCGTATGCAGTCTATCGGAAACTTGGGAAAGGAGATCAAGACTTGACCAAGACCGATATGATGCTGAAGGACTTTGAAGGGAATGTGTCTCCAGTTAAAGGAGCCATATGTGTTGAGTTGACCATCGGCAGCAAAACCTTGCCGACAACTTTCTTCGTTATCAGTGGAAAGGGTGCTTACAATCTACTGTTGGGAAGAGATTGGATCCATGCCAATTGTTGCATCCCGTCTACAATGCACCAATGTTTGGTTCAGTGGGTAGGTGACAAGATTGAGATTGTCCTAGGAGATTCTTCATATGTTATAGCATCGGCAGAGGCAGATACTTATGAAAGGACGAGATGCATTTCAGGGGAGATTTGGGAAAAGGATTTTCTCAAGGTTGCCGATTATGAAATTCCACCGATCCAAGCAGTCGGTTCTGACGAAGAGTTTTAATAGATAGGTTCGCCGATGATGGAAAGTTAGGCCAGAGGTTTACATCGGCTGATGATTTAGTAGAAGTAGATATAGGTAATGGGGATAGGCCTAGGCCTACGTTTATTAGTGCTAAGTTAGATTCTGAGTGTAAGCAACAGTTAACTGATTTGTTGCGGGAATATAAAGATTGCTTTGCTTGGGATTATACCGAGATGCCTGGTTTAGACCGATCTATTGTTGAACATCGGTTACCTATCAAATCTGGATTTCGGTCACATCAGCAGCCAGCTCGCCGATGTAATCCTAATATTCTTCCTGACATTAAGGCCGAAATAACTAAACTTATCGAGGCTAAATTTATTCGGCAATGTCGGTATGCCGAGTGGATTTCCAATGTTGTTCCAGTTTACAAGAAAAATGGGAAGCTTCGAGTCTGCATTGATTTCACGAATCTTAACAAGGCTACACCGATGGATGGTTATCCAATGCCAGTTGCCGATTTGCTAGTTGATGCTGCGGCTGGACATCGGATCATTAGCTTTATGGATGGTAATGCATGATATAATCAAATATTCATGGCTGAAGAAGATATTCCAAAGACTGCGTTTAGATGTCCTGGTCGTGTTGGGTTGTTTGAATGGATAGTCATGACCTTTGGCTTGAAAAACGTTGGTGCTACCTATCAGAGTGCTATGAATTTTATCTTTCATGAGTTCATCAGCAAGCTGGTAGAAATTTACATTGATGATGTGGTGGTTAAGTCTGTGGACTTCACAAAGCATCTTGCCGATCTACGAAAGGTGTTGGAGTGCACAAGGAAACATGATTTAAAGATGAATCCTAATAAGTGTGCATTGGGTGTATCGGCAGGGCAATTTCTTGGTTTCATGGTGCATCAGAGAGGAATTGAAATTAGTAGGAGATCTATTGATGCCATCAACAAAATAGTTGCTCCTACCAACAAAACTGAACTCCAGTCTTTGATCGGCAA
>Ga0182004_10000580_pt1 | contig 23152 bp, 15 predicted proteins | sample Sormic07211540_1_FD_120479 | JGI IMG/M metagenome (GOLD analysis project Ga0182004, IMG submission 120479) | Endophyte microbial communities from Sorghum bicolor roots, Mead, Nebraska, USA - 072115-40_1 MetaG | ecosystem: Host-associated > Plants > Roots > Unclassified | place: USA: Nebraska...
ATGGCGGGGTTCTGTGCATTTGCCCCGCCATGCATGGTGGCGGGTCCAAACGGCCTAGTTTTGAAAATACTTTCAAAAGCGGATCAAATTTGAAATATGTTTCAAATTTAGGCTAAAAATAAAAAAAAATTCGCAGCAGCAGGTAGGCACGCCGCCGGCACGAAGGCCATGGCGGCCGCGCCCCGGCTCATCACGATGACGCTCCTGGCCGTGTCAGCCTTATTGTCCCGACCGGCGGCGGCGGAGCTCGTCGAGCTCACCCTCCTCGCAAACGCTCGGGAGAAGGGCGCGGGTATTCAGCTAACCTTCTTCAATTCCTTGCGTTCATTTTGCACTAGCGTCTGTCCTGGGGCTGCCTCCTGAATCCTGATTGCGTATTCTTGCTCCGTTGCTCGTTACAGTCTGCTTGGATGGCAGCCCGCCGGCTTACCAGCTCCGGAGAGGCTTCGGCTCTGGATCACGCAGCTGGCTCGTCAATCTTGAGGTGATCGACGATCCATTTTTTTTTCAGTGTTCATGTGTTGAATGCAAATCTGGAAACTGCAACGACATTCACTCAGTGCTGCTGCGTCACTGATTCTCTATGGATGAATGAATTCAGGGAGGAGCATGGTGCAACACCGCAGAAGATTGCTCCAGCCGCAGCCTGACCGACCTTGGTTCGTCTAAGTTCATGAAACCAATAGAGTTTGAAGGGATCCTCAGCAACAATTGCTCGGAAAATCCCTGTACGTAAATGAACTTTATTTTTTCATGGATACGAATATGATCCCCTATTAAGATTTAACGCGTTGGATTGACTCTTAAACTTTTTTTGACTGAAGATTGACTCTTAAACTTCGACTGGTGCATGCATGTGATCAGATTTCTACAACTGGAATATAGTTGACATAAGGTACTGCGATGGGGGATCATTTGCTGGGGATGCAGAGGGCGAAGATCGGGTGATTGATTATTCTGAGAATTCTCATTTGGGCCATTTGCCTAGCTTCATTCCTCATCTGATGATGTAGTGGCGTTCATGTAGAACGGAACCAAACTTTTCTACAGAGGATTGCGCATCTGGGAAGCAGTCGTTGACGAACTCATGGGAAAAGGAATGGACACTGCTAAACAGGTCAATTGAGCTATTGATGTTTGTATATATGGCGTCACTTGTCATAATCTTACAACAGCATCTGAGCAGAGCCATGTCGAAATTTTCAGGTCTTGCTTGCAGGTTGTTCTGCTGGGGGTCTTGCTGCACTACTGCACTGCGATAATTTTCGTGCACGTTTCCATCCGGATGTTCCAGTAAAATGCCTTTCGGATGCTGGATTCTTTATTGATGTGTATAGCTCTGGGCATCCTTGGTTGGGTGTAATTTCTTAACTAAAAAAGCTTCGGAAACTTGTATCCCTAGTAGAATTCTAGTTATCTGAATTAAGTACTGGTTGTCATTTTGCTACAGAAAGGATTTATCAGGCCAAAGGTTTATGCGGTCCATCTTCAGTGGAGTTGTTCACCTTCAGGTTAGCTTCAATAATTCGCCAATACAGTTAAAAAAATCACTAATTCCCTCAATTTCAGGCTCTTTTTTCTTCTTGTTTTGGAATGCATTGCAACAAAAAGAGTGTTTCGTTTACGCAGCTTGGCAACAATTAATATTGAGTTAGCTTTTCTCAATCTTTTTTCTAGAATGTGAGAAAAGTTTTGCCCAAGGACTGTCTTGCAAAGAAGGACCCAACAGAGGTGGTTAACCGCTCATTCTCTTGGGAAATTCAGTTTACCTTGGTATATACTACAAGCTGCGATGTTTCGTTTTCTTAAAAAAGGAAAATTCTTTGCTGCAGTGTTTCTTTCCTCCTGAGCTTATTAAGAGCATCAGCACCCCGTCATTTATTCGGAACTCTGGTTATGATTCGTATCAGGTGACCAATTACAATCTTTGTTTTCCCTTCTACCTGTACATTTCATGGCTAAAATACGAGCTGGCGAACTGCTCTGCTCTTTAGGTAGGAAATGTTGTGGCGCCAGGCGGATCTGATCCGGGACAATCATGGGCTATCTGCAAAGCTGATATTCGAAACTGTACTTCCACACAAATTGAGGCACTGAATGGTTAGCCTAATTTTTCAGTCTCTTATGTGTTGTCTATCATCATCTGGCGACTAGTTTCATGTGAATTTTCCTTCTCCGTACTTTAGGATTCCGGGAGAAAATGGTTGAGGATTTGAAGGTTGCTCAAGAGAAGAAGGGCTGGGGGTTGTTCATCGATTCGTGCTTCAACCACTGCCAAACGCCATTCAGAATCACATGGCAGTCCCCGATCTCCCTGAGACTTGGTAACAAGGTGAGGTTCAGAGTCACTTCACCGTAAGCTGCATATTAATTGGAATTGATATAGTTTAGTCTCAATTCCTTCTTTTTCCCCTCTTCCTCTCCTGCTGAACAGACGATCGCTGAAGCTGTTGCGAATTGGTATGTCAGTAAATACCATGGAGTGAAGGAGATTGACTGCGGGTATCCATGCATCAACCCCACCTGTAGCAGTCAGCTCGACCTGTAATAATGAGTGATCTTCGCTATTCCAAATCAGAAATGATACAGAAAAGGCCAAATCCAAAAGAGATAGGGTTCTATGAATTTCTCAGATATCACAGCAGCCACCTGTGGTCATGTGTAAACATCAGTGTTTTAAATCGTCGGCTAAGGTATTTAACAATCTACCTGGAAAAACAGCAAATGGCAGACACACTAACGCCTAACGGCTAAACTGTACATTAAAAAAAAAGCTGAATTCTTCTCAAACAACTATACCTCGGTAAATATATAAGAATCTCAACGAAGATCCAACTGTACGTTGCGTAGTGACAGGTTACCTTCGGTGGAAAAGAACTGCTTTCCGATGGAGTTTTGTGCAGTCGGCCATGTGACCACTCGTGAGGATAGCGACAAGAATCCATCTGGTAGGCCTTGGAGACGGAAAATTTATAGGTATCACATCGCATACGTGGTAAGGATGTCGGAAAGGGTTTTATAAACTAACAAAAAAAAATTATATAGCTCGTCCAAATCTATTAAGCATAATTAATCTGTCATTAGCACATGTGGGTTATGTAGCACTTAAAGCTAATTATAGACTAATTAGGCTTAAAAGATTCGTCTCGCGATTTTTAACCAAACTGTGTAATTAGTTTATTTTTTATCTATGGCCTTGTTTAGTTTCCCAAAAATTTTGCAAAATTTTTCAGATTTCCCGTCACATCGAATCTTTAGACGTATGCATGAAGTATTAAATATAGATAAAAATAAAAACTAATTGCACAATTTGATCAAAATTGACGAGACGAATCTTTTGAGCCTAGTTAGTCCATAATTGAATAATATTTGTCAAATACAAACGAAAGTACTACTATTCCTATTTTGCAAAATTTTTTAGAAGTAAACAAGGCCTATATTTAATATCCCATACATGTGTTCAAAGATTTGATGGGATGGATGAAAATTTTTTGGGTGGGGAACGCCTAAAGTGGTAACTGGTAAGAAAGATCAGAAGGGCATGTCTGAAAACGGAGCGTACCGAGTCGTAATTAGTTGCTCTCGATTGGCACACCAATGAAGTTCCGACGTTCCGTCAAAGTCAAACAAATAATAAACTTCGTTATCCTTTGAATTTGGACAAGTGCTATGCTATGCTGCATTGTTTAGAACCACTCCTCAACCTGTGAGCAGGTAGGTGGGCTCGGCCTTTGAAGCATACCACAGTTTTCCTCTAGCTGCTCCCGCGCGCGACGGCCATGGCGACCGAGCTGCTGTCGCCGCTCCTCCCGCAGCGTCAAGGGGCCCTCGCTGTCGTCGTGGCCGCGCCCCTACTCGCGCTCCTCCTGGCCGTTGTCTTCTTCTCCCGCTCTCCGGTGGCGGCACCCGTGTCCGAGAGCTCGCCGGAGCTCGTCGACCTGATACTCCTCGCCGGCGCTCAGGAGAAGGGAGCGGGTATTCATTCAGTCAACAAACTGTAGCCTGCTTTTCTTTCAACGTCAACACGTCTGGAGCTGGATACTAATCGCCATGGAATCATGGCATTGCAGTGTGCTTGGATGGTAGCCCGCCTGGTTACCACCTGCGGAGAGGATTTGGTTCCGGAGCTCACAGCTGGCTCGTCTTTCTTGAGGTGACCGAGTGTTCTCCCAATTGTATAAATTGTTATGTATAACCTGCATGCCAATTACATAAACTGTCACAGAAAATCATTTAAGCTCAACAAATGATCATCTGATGATTTAAAGAACTTTAGTGACTGAAATCTGCCAAAAAAAGATTTAAAATTATGGGAAAGTTGCTAAGATTTTGAGATAGTAAACCGAGGTGAAAATTTTGGTTTGAGCATAAATGAGTTCTTTCCAGCATAATGGGATGAGATGTCTAGTAGGCTTACTGATTTTCCACTGATATATCTCAGGGAGGAGGTTGGTGCAACACCACACAGAGTTGTTCCTAGCGCAAAATGACCAACTTCGGTTCATCTAAATATATGACAGCAGTAAACCTCAATGGGATACTCAGCAATGACCACATAGAAAACCCTGGTATAAAAAAGTTGGCTCTGTCATGGATGAATTTCCTAATGCTATATTAGTCTCCATCAACATGGTTGTTTAATGGAGCACCTACTAGTCTGCTATCGTTTAAGCCATGGCTGAAAGTACTGTTCGCTGATTTGTTGTGAGAGAAAAACACTGCTGAATGACTGGCAGATAAGCTCAAGTGAACATGCAGACGCTTTGTATTAGTCTTTTTCCTATTATAAATATTTTGAATTGAGTTGTGATCCTACTACCTAATAAATGTGTCTTTGCACTAATTTTTGTTAGTCATCATCAGATTTCTACAACTGGAATATAGCTGTTATAAGGTACTGCGACGGAGGATCATTTGCTGGGGATGCAGAGGGTGAAGATCTGGTGAATTTTTTGAATTCTGATCTGAACTGCCGATCTTAATTTCTCAAACTGATGCAGTACTGGCATATGTATAGGATGGAACCAAACTTTTCTTCAGAGGATTGCGCATCTGGGAAGCAGTTGTGGATGAACTCATGGTAAAAGGAATGGACGCTGCTAAACAGGTTTTCATTCATTCTGTATAGTTTGTCCAATAATTGCACAAAGCTTGACCACAAGTCCTAACCAAGAGTCATGTCCAACTTTATTTTCCCCTGCTTTCCAGGCCTTGCTTACAGGCTGTTCTGCTGGTTCTCTAGCTGCGCTACTGCACTGTGATAATTTTCGTGGACAGTTTCCTCATGAAGTTTCAGTTAAATGCCTTTCTGATGCTGGATTTTTTATTGACGAGTAAGTCCCTAAAAATTAGCATAGCCAATTAGCATTGTACTTTACTAAATTAAGTACATTTCTCTGCCACAGGAAGGATTTATCTGGTGAAAGGTCCATGCGGTCGCTCATCAGTGGAGTAGTTCACCTTCAGGTTAGTCCTAGAACACAATCAATCATTTTCAAGAGATCCTGTTCTGGGATGCATGACAAAACTATACACAGTTTGGTAGTATATGTTAATTGAATTGCTTTGATGAATTTCTTCCAGAATGTTAGAGAAGTTCTACCCAACAACTGCCTCCAAAAGAAGGATCCAGCAGAGGTATGTTCACATTATCTAATTGAATTCTCTTAAGCAACTCATTTTGCTGACATTTTGTTGCTCCCAGTGTTTCTTTCCTGCTGAACTGATTAAGAGCATCATCACCCCCACATTTATTCTGAACTCCGATTACGATTCTTGGCAGGTAACTACAATCTTTATGTTTCTTCCCAGTTATCCAATGGTTAAATCCGTAACTACTTCTTCATTCTAGATTCGAAACATTCTCGCACCAAATGGATCCTATCCTGGTCAGGCATGGTCTAGTTGCAAAGCAGATATCCGGAACTGCAGCTGCACACAAATTGATGTACTACATGGTCAGTCAAGCTTCTGAATCTCTTTGCTTTCTACATCCATTGGTGATGATCCTGTTTTCGTTGATGCTGTAGATTTTCATTCCTCGTATTGCAGGATTCAAGAAGAAATTAGTCAGTGAACTGAAGGTTGCGGAAGATAACAATGACTGGGGGCTGTTCATTGATTCATGCTTTACCCACTGTCAAACACCATTCAATATCACATGGCACTCACCGATCTCACCAAGACTTGGTGACAAGGTGAGGTTTAAATCATGTGAACTGTACACTGAAATAGCATACAGTTGGTTTTCTATGTCTTCACTGGGACTGATATTTTCTAAATTCCTTCTGTTGTTTGCATAGCAGTCTATTGCAGAGGCTGTTGGGGATTGGTACTTTGGTAGAAGGCAAGACGTGAAACTGATCGACTGCGAGTACCCATGCAACCCTACATGCAGCAGTCTTCTGCCTACTGCTTGATTCACACAGCACTGCTGATATCACCAGTCTTTCGTCATTTTCAAATTTGTTTTGGTGAGAATTCAAAAAGAAACTTTGACTTATTGGTAAGGCCTGCAATTAACTAAACACGACTTGTAGTAGTTGTAGTTCCATCAACATCACTTATATTTCAGAACCGTTAAGCACCAAACTTTCAGGAACTGTGTGCCTTGTAACTTCCACATTCAAAGGCCTCGAGCTGCTTCCAAACTCAGGAATTTCAAAATTGTGTTTCTGAGAAGTACAATCAGTGAATGTTCTGAACTTCAAATGTACATCAGAGTTAGTTTTCAACATGGGACATTGGGAATTTTGGGGAAAAAAGAGCATGGAAGTTATATATTGTGAGATTCAGCATGTTACAACATCTCGCATGAACCTCTGAATTTGAGGCATTAACAAGATATCTGAGGAAAGATTTTTTTTAGATAAGGGATATAAAACAATATCCGGCCTCCACATCCAAAGATGTAAACAGCCAATTATTACAAAGTCTCGGATCACCAAAAAACATGAGAAAGCCAGGGTCTTTAACATAGAGGAGGACACTAAAGCAAACAATATAGATGCTTCCACCCATTATTTGAGATCTCTAAAGCAATCATCTCTAATTTCTTGGATGAACTGTCACAAATGAAAGGTTGCAGATCAATAGTCGATTGATTATAATAGCCACGCCTGCAGTACGACATGGAAACTGTACAGTTGAATAGTTGATAATGATCCTATTCAGCTCTGCAGACCCCAAATCTCAAACTGGCGAGTGCGACATGTCCAGAACTTTGTAGCCCGGTAGTTGTTGCCATATTAGCGACAAGCCAGGATAACGCAAATCTGGTTCCAGGCGACAAGGATAAAGATAAGAAGGACTAAATTTTTAGAGGACTGATGCCATTGCCATATGGATGTGATGTGATTTGTAGGCACAAATGCAAAAATGCGCAATTGAGCAAACAAATTCCAGTAGAGCCCACCACTTGGCCTCTTCCAAAATCACTAATTCGCATGAAAACACAACAATTTAAGCTTATAAGGCCTGCTAAATCCGCCCGATTACTCTGAACCAGGCACCAAGTCAAACCCTAATTAACCAAAGAAATCCCCTCCACAAACTTAAGGACTCGAGAACTCACCTCCACCCCGCGTCCATCGGCTTCATCGTGCCTCCCTGTGCCCTCGCGTACCCGTCCTCCTCCAGTTCCCCTCGCCATTGCATATTTGCATTGCTGCTCTCCTGATCATCGCCGCCGGCACCGGACTCGCCGAGGTGTGCGGGGACAGCGAAACCGTGGGGCTCTGGGCTCACTCGCACCAACAGGCCTTCCGACCAGCCCAAGCCCACATGCCATGTTGAAGAGGCCTCCCAGGTCCGAGCCCGTTTCTCACATTGGCCAGAATGTGGGCTGGGCCGAGCTTTACCGAATATTCTCCTACGTTTATCTAAGTTGCTCCTAAATCATCCCCTCAAAAAAAAAAGTTCCTCCTAAATCAGACTTTTTACACTAGAAACCACTCCAACTGAAGAATAGCTTCTGATTACTCCAGAAAGCTTTGTAAGGTCAATGAACACCTCTGACAGCCGTACCTCACCCGCAACCCTGACCCGCTCAACAAGGCCAATGGCATCATCAACATCAAATTGAAGACTACTCTCTCCGTCCCAAAAAAGAGTGACGTTTATAAAGAATAAAATTGTTTTTAACAAATGACGACCAATTTTTTTACAGGTTATATGTTACTATACATCAAAGGGCACAATTATAGCGGCGTGCTCGCAAAAAAAAAATTATAGCGGCGTGAACCGGTGAAGTCGACAAGCAACGCGTCCTCAAAGTCTGCCAAATACTAGTGGCCGCGACAGTAACTTTTTTTCTTTCTTTTTTCAATGACTTTATAATGTTAGAATTGAGTTTTGAGTGAGATATCTATATGGCACACGCCAGATTTTGGACCTGTTTAGTTTCTCACAGAATGCAAAATGTCAACTACTTTGGAAAAACAAAATACAAAATATTAAAATTTTCAGAATTATATTTAGTTTCATCTAAAATGCAGAATTTATTGCTCTTATTATGGCCTTTTGAGCCTTTTTTGGGCTTTTTTTTTGCCTTTTGAGGCCAAAAGTTAAAATAGAGAATGACTATTATTTTTACCAAAATTTTTGCATGGTGTTTAATTAGTTTCATTATATGCAAAATGATGGATCAAAACCCAAAATATTTTAGATAAAAAGAGAAGTAAATATCCCCTTATTTCCATTATCTACAAAAAAAAAGTTTCAATTGCAGAGGAGAAATTTTCTCCACAATCTTCATGGCAGCGGTCATCGTTGTGCCGAGATCCGACCATAGTTTCAAAGCTTCAAAGCGGTGCATGCCTGCGTGGTGCCCATCTTGGGCAAATTTTTAGGCAAGATGCATCATGGGAGCGTGTGGAACAGGAACGCGAAACGTTTCGGCCACGGCCCACGACACGCGGTCACGAGCAGCTGCCGACCCTCGTCGTCGTCAACTGTAGTCTGTACTACACGGTGGATCGGAGGAGCGGCACGGCAGAGTCTGCGTCAAGTCTCCGGTCTCTATAGACGACTCGATCGGCATTTGAAAGTAGGTAGTTGCTCGATCGCTGTCGTTGCTGCGACCTGTTCAAAAAACATAGTTGCCTCGATCGTCCTACTCTATTGTTCATATATCTGGAACTATGTATCCCCTTGCCGGGTTCCACATGCTTTTCTTACGAAGTTCCGATCCCATGCATGATCGATCCATCACGCGGGTTTATAGTATATACACTCAAGGACGACGCCAACGGGGCAACAGCCCACCGTACTTTCGGCTCGTAGCTGCTGCAAGCCTGCAACCGCGTGCGTCCGTGCGAGCAACACATCAGCCATACATGGCGACTGCCGAGCACACGTCGTCGTCGTCGTTGCCTGTCCGGCAGCATCGACCTGCCGGATGGGGCACGGTCATGGCGGCAATGTTCCTGGCCCTGCTGGCCGCCTTCGGTCGCTCACCACCTGTGGCAATGGCGGCGGCGGACTCTTCTCCGGAGCTCATCGAGCTGACGCTCCTCACCGGCGCGAAGGAGAAGGGCGCAGGTTTATATATATTGAGCTCGATCGCCTCCTTATTTTTTTATTTTTTTCATTTATTGATGGTTTATTTACATATATTCATGCGTTGTATATATGCAGTGTGCTTGGATGGAAGCCCGCCGGGTTACCACTTTCAGAGAGGTTTCGGCTCCGGATCTCACAGCTGGATCGTATTTCTTCAGGTGACTGAGACTGACTGACCCATCCATTTTCCTTTTTCAGCTGCAATTTGCTACTCCAAAAAAATCTGATGTTCTGCACGGTTCCTGAATCCTGATACTGATTTCTTCAAGCAAACATACAGATAGACTTACTTATACAGATAAAACTCGTTGTGGCTTGGCCTTGTTTAGTTTACCTCAAAAACCAAAAACTTTTCAAGATTTTCCGTCACACCAAATCTTACGGCACATATATGAAACACTAAATATAGTTGAAAATAAAAACTGATTACACAGTTTGTCTGTAAATCGCGAGACAAATCTTTTGAGCCTTGTTAGTCCATAATTAGACAATAATTGCCAAATAAAAACAAAATACTACAATACCCAAAACTAAAAAAATTTGGAACTAAACAAGACCTAAATAGGTGCTAGTTATATTGTCCACGTACTCAGCAATGGCTGATTTCATATACCTTTGGCACACCGTGGGGGACATCCAACTCTGGGACACGCCTGATAGCCTGAGGTGGAGATGGACCTCGGATGGGGCGTTCTCCGTTCACTCAGCCTATGATGCGCTGCACTTACCCTCGCAAGCGATGCGATGGGCGACATTTCTTTGGGACACCTAGGCACCACTCAAGACGAAGCTGTTCCTCTGGCTAGCCTTCAGGCGGAGGCACTGGATAGCGGACCGCAGGCGTCGCCACGGCCTGGACATACATGCCAACTGCCTTCTCTGCGACCAAGATCTGGAGACCATCGACCACATTGTCGTCACCTGTTCATACGCCAAACAAATCTGGTGGAACATCAAGGCAGCACTAAACGGGACAAGCACAATGCGGCAATGTGACAATGTCCTGGACTGGTGGGAGGTTTGGTGCGGCCTCTGGGCGGGAGAGTCCAAGCAAGGGGCAGAGTCCATCTTCGCTCTCGTGGCATGGGAGATCTAGAAAGAGAGGAATGCCCTGCTCTTCCGCGGCGCCGTGACACAACTCACACAGCTAATAGCCTCCATCAAGCACCAAGCCAAACTCTGGGTGCAAGCCGGTGTCAAGGGTCTTGGGAGTTTAATGCAGTGTTTCTAGTGTTGGGGGTCAGGCCGGTGTTTGTTGCTTCATATTCTAAACCCGACCGCAATGTAAAAACTTTTACCCTTCCTCTTAATACAAAAACGCGCAATCGAGAAAAAAAAATTGTCCACGTACTCACTGTTGCAGCCAGATCCAGACGGGTTCACTCTTGCACGATGAGATGTTTAGAATAGATTTCGTGAAAGAATCTGATGTTTTACATTGATGGAACTCAGGGAGGAGCTTGGTGCAGTAATAACACCACACAAACTTGTTCTCAGCGTAAAATGACCTCCAATGGTTCGTCCAAGCTTATGGAAGCAATAACCTTTGATGGGATATTCAGCGACCAGCAGCCACAAAATCCCGGTAAGTGTAGCCCTCCATCAAATGAAAGTGCAGTAGTGCACTACTAGACAGCTAGATAGTTTTCCAGTTTCCATGCCGGCCCATAGTATATTCGTTTCGGCGAAACTACTGGGTGTGCCAAAGGGCCTTGGGCCCTGTTTACTTTCTTCGCGACACCGTAATATTTTCGTTTGTTTGTGATAATTATTGTCCAACCATAGATTAACTATGCTCAAAAGATTTGTCTTGTACATTTCGACCAAATTGTGCAATTAGTTTTTATTTTCGTCTGTTTTTAATACTCCATGCATGCGTCTAAAGATTCGATGTGACAGAGAATCTTGAAAAATTTTAGATTTTAAAGTGGAAGTAAACAAGACCCGAGAAACCCGGGACACTCCTTAGGTCCTGGGTTTGACTTCTCGTCGGAGTGAATTTTGAGGTTAATGTTAAAAAAATCTCCTCATTTATGGATGAGACAGGGGTTCAAAAGTTTTTTCGACCTGCATGAGAATGTCTTCTTCTTAATACAATGCCCGGAGGGCTCAACGTGTCTTTTTCACTAATTTAGCTAGCGTGTGAACTGTGATCAGATTTCTACAACTGGAATAAAGTCTTTGTAAGGTATTGCGATGGGGCATCATTTTCTGGGGACGCGGAGGGTGAAGCACAGGTGACTTTTCTAGATTTGTAGTTTGAGCTGCGTATCTAATATAAATTCTTGAAACTGACCCTGGCTTTGATTGACGTAGGATGGAACTAAACTGTTCTTCAGAGGATCACGCATCTGGGATGCAGTCGTCGATGAACTCATGGGAAAAGGAATGGACACTGCTAAGCAGGTTAATTTAACTACTGATTTCTCATATTTCGGTAAAAGCGCCGCCTTCTGGCATGACAACCACTAGTTGTGAATTGTGTGATCAATCATCAGAGCCATCATGGCCAACCCCATTTTGTCGCGCACTTTTCAGGCCTTACTTGCAGGTTGTTCTGCTGGTGGTCTAGCTACACTAGTGCACTGCGATAATTTTCGTGCGAGATTTCCTCAGGAGGTTCCGGTCAAATGCCTTCCTGATGGTGGATTCTTTCTTGATATGTAAGTCTATGGAGGTTAGCGTTAGTACCCCACTAGCGAAATAAACACTGTACTTGAACTAAACGAAGCTGTGTTTTCCTCACCAGAAAGGATTTATCAGGAGAAAGGCATATGAGGTCGATGTTCAGTGGAGTTGTTCAGCTTCAGGTTAGTTGTGGACTGGAGTTCCTCAGTTTCTGCCATTTTTAGTTTTAGGATCTATGAGATCGAACTGTTTCACACTGTGCAGCTCGGTCACTAAATGGTGATTGAATTTTATTTTATTTATTTATTTATTTATTTATTTGCAGAATGTTAGCAAAGTTTTGCCCAAGGACTGTCTGGCAAAGAAGGATCCAACAGAGGTACGTAGCTGTTCACTCTCTACGGAATTCAGTTCTCCTTGATACGGCATACGCTGCCAAGCTCATTTGCTAACATGTCTTCTTACTCTGCTCCCAGTGTTTCTTCCCGGCTGAACTTGTCAAGAGCATCAGCACCCCGACGTTTATTGTGAACTCAGAATATGATTCTTGGCAGGTGAGGTGATTACAATCTTATTAATTACTCCTTCTGCTGGCCATCTTGGTAACATCCCAACTGCTGTAAGCTTGTAAATATGATGATATGCTCCTCTACAGATTGCAAATGTTGTTGCGCCAGACGGATCGTATCCTGGAGACACATGGTCCAACTGCAGAGCTAATATTCAGAACTGCAGTTCCAAGCAGATCGATGTGCTCCATGGTTAGCCTACCTTGCCAATCTCTTTTCCTTCGGGTTTCATCTAGGCGACCGTCCTGATCTCTGTGACGACGCGAAATGTACCGTGTGCTCCTGCAGGATTCAGGAGGGAATTCATCAGGGATCTGAAGGTTGCTGAAGGTGAAAGGGGCTGGGGGTTGTTCATCGATTCATGCTTCACCCACTGCCAGACTCAATCGAGCGACAGGTGGCATTCGCCCACCTCCCCAAGGCTTGGTAATCAGGTGAGATTTTAATTAATCACTGAACTAGTGAACCGTACTGTAACAGCGTCTGGTGCAGCCTCGTCCTTTGCTTGGACTGATGACTGGCATCTTCTGATTTCAAATTTGTGTGTGGAGCAGACTGTTGCAGAGGCTGTTGGGGACTGGTACTTCGGCAGAAGGCGAGTGGTGAAACAGATCGACTGCAAGTACCCGTGCAACCCCACATGCAGCAGTCAGTAGCTCTGAGCTGGCTTCGTCTTCTTTATGACCAACATTGGATCGAGCTGAGATTTACGGGAGTCTTTGTTTCCTCCACCATCCCATAATTGTTTTGGCGCGGTTCTTATCCAAAGAACCCTTACCTTTTGTTTATCTTGAGACTACAGTAGACGCTCTTTCAGTTCTTGTAAGTGGATTTTTGAGCTTCCCAATTGCCAAGTGAAAAATAAAATACATAAATTAAGGATAATAAAAGGCCAAATTGCAGCAATTATCAGGTTTCACAGTTTCCTTTTGTTTGTTTACTGAACGGGCGTTTTCACACAACACTCGTGTTGTTCTCCCGCGCTTTTTTTAGGGAATCACGCCAAGTTTGTGTGGGCAGTAGTAGTCCAATCGAGCGGGCCCAAGTACCCAATACTCACGTCCATGGGCCCATGGCAGCTTATGCTATGCGCTGCTCCTGCTCGGCCCGGCCTGCCGACCCGCCATGATGCGACCTTGATGGCTTGATGCTGCAACTGCCTGAAGCGTGCCCCCCCACCCCCCCAAGCACAAGGCAAGCAGGCTGATGCAACAACTAGACATCGAGTAGCTTGGATCACATGGGTTCTATGATCTAGTCCTGGGCAATGTAAGAGATAATGAATTTGTTCGCTTCTTTTTTCAGTCGTACTTTTTATGCTAGTTGCCAACAGTAATTTCAGTCATGACTTTTCAGACCAGCGAACAGCCCTATCATTGCTAGTCATATATCTCCGTTGTGATTTACTGGTTTGCTTCTTGGTAAATATTTCGGATCTTATGCCGCAAATATGGCTCATGTGTTTGCCTTCCGTATGTCCAGGAAATTACTCATGAAAAAAAATTACTGTAGTATTTTGATGTTATCTGCTTACTGTGTCAACTGCCATTTGTTTTTACCATTCTGATGCTACTAACTTTATTTATATAAAGATTACTAATCCTTTATGAATATGAATGTCTGAACAATAATTTTCCATTAAGTGATCATGATCAATCACTGCCTGCATCTTTTCCTTTTGAAGTACGCCATTTGATTTCAGTAGCACTTGCAATTTCTTCCCAATCACCTTGGCACGCCTTTGATTAAGATCAGTCCCTCTCTCTCTATGAACCTGAAAGCTCATAATTTCCTGGCAGAATTAGAGACTATTGTGACCTTTCAGTTGATACCAGAGAGGCTCCATTCAGTTGGGTTGGTGAGCAGTCTAGTTGCTCAACCCTTCTCATCACAGACAGCAACTTCCTTCCATGCTGTCTACCAACACATTCTGGTACTGTCAAGTGACAATCGTTTCTGAAGGCCATGGCAACAACTTCTGCGTGCATTCAGGTTCAGGATCTACTTCCAAGGTTTGACCTTCAGTTAACTATGTGATCAGCAAATAAAGCTCTGCATCTCTCTCTTTTATATAAAGTAAAAATTTGTGATCATGTACATGGTGTAGATGATACTTGAGAGAATCAAAGTGACGGCCTCCAGAGCCAAAGATATCTTCTGTGATGGAAAGCACATGGCGCCGACATATATAGTGAAAAAGCCTTTTTTCAATCAGAAACCTGAGCGTGCAAATACCGGATTTACTATTTGGTAATACATCTATGAGGACTGATCCGATTGTAGTGTGCAAAAATAGTTGGAATAGGTACACCTGCAGACACCAAAAATATAAAATTGGCTACCTTATAATTCTGGAACTTAGGTAGCCAGGGAAATTTCAAAAGTAGCAAGAGTGCTAGCAAGCAGATCAAACTGCACGTAACACGGGATCATTTAGGGCCACTGATACATGCACATAACATCTACATACAATCTGATTTTGTGTGCTTGAAGCATGGAGAGGTGCCCACATATATTGTTGATCTGTTGTAGACAACTCCATACCTAGTTCATACAAACGCACAACCCGTTTATTCTTTGCATGATGGAAGAGGTGGCAAAATAACACCAATCAATTAATGACCAGACCATTATCTATGAAAAATATTAATATGCGTATTCTAGGCATCCATACCAATCTGGATCTACAAAATCCAGCAGAGATAAAAAAAAAAGCAAATAGAGGTGGATCACACATTGACATTTCGCTTCAAACAATGCAGAGATTATAAAGTGAAACATTATTTTTTGACCATGGCACATTTTGTATATTAAAGAGCAACCCTTGAAGACCTCGTATGCAAACTCAGCCCAATTATGCTACATGGCAAACTCTTGCAAACAATAAATGTGAGAAGTTGGGAACGAAACTGACAATACATTTGTGTCGATAACACAAATGAACGAAATTAGGCATACTGACTTCAGCAAGGCTAGATTTTGAACCCAATTAAAGAAGAAGATCCTTGACAAAAAGAAAAGCATCCACACCATAGTAAACATATAATATAGTATGCTTTAATACAAAGTTTTTGCTATAAAGGTTTTGTTCTTTTCTTTTTTATATATATTTATTTGGCTGAATCTTTGAAAAATTATAGTAAATCATAGAAAAAAAACATAAAATAGAAAATCTAATTTTCATAGACTCCAAATGAGTATATATACACAATGAACATATAATATATGTATGTTTTAGTCCGACAAATAATTATAGAAGCTACAACTATGAATTATTTCAGTTAATTATAGAAAAGTATAGATCTAAAGCTACAACAAAAAAATTATACTAAAGCATATCATATCATATATTTACCATGTAGATATGCTCATGTGGAGTCTAACAAAATTAGATTTTATATTTTATGATTTTTCTGTAATTTACTATGATTTTCAAATATTTAGCCAAAATAAATAAAAAAGACAAAACTTCTATAGAAAAATCTTTATACTAAAACATACCATATTATATGTTTATTGTGCAGACCTACTTACGTGGAGTCCAACAAAATTAGATTTTCTATTTTATGATTTCTCTGTGATTTACTATGATTTTTCAAGATTCAACTAAAATAACTAATAAAAAAAATAAAACCACTGTTACTATAGTAAAACCAGTGTTTACTATAGCAAAACTGCTTCGGAAAGAAATATAAAGTACACGGTTTGAAAAGTGATCTAGCAGGCCCAAAGTACCCAGTACTCATCGGCCATGGATGGGCCCATGGCAGCTTATGCTACCTTCCTGTGTGCTGTGGCGCTGGTCCTGCACCTGCACCTGCTCGGCCCGGCCTGCCTCCCAGCCCCGCCCCGCCAATGATGCGACGTTGATGGCTTGATGCTATTGCTGCACAGCCTGAAGCGTGCTCCCCCGCGAACCGGCTCGCACCCGCACCCGCACCCGCACGCAGAATTTGTCTTGTTTTCTTCGGTCGGTTCGGTGGTTTTTCAGACTTGTTTAGTTTCAAAAATATAAAATTTTTTAATTCTCTATCACATCAAATTTTACTGTGTTACATAGTTTATCTATAATTTATAAGATAAATCTTTTAAACCTAAAATCTATAATTAAATAATATTTATTAAATACAAACAAAATTACTATAATATCTATTTTATAAAAAAAATTAGAATTAAACAAGACCTTAGCCTTCCTCGGACCCTGCATGGTCCATGGACAAGCACGGCATGCAGCTGCGAATCTGGAACGGCACAGGGCACAGGCACCGACCAATTCTGCGTCAAAAGTAATCTCCGGTCGTGAGACTCGTCACCGGAAGATGCACTGGTCGACGTGAATAGCTGCTGCAGCGGACCAGCGGTCACTTTTCTCGTCGCTCGTCAGGCAGAAAGAGGACGTAGTAGATGTACAGGGTATGGAGCTTAATTAAGCGCGTGTCCTCTGATTCCGCTCGCTATTTTTTTTTAGCTAATACGGGTACCGATGTTGATTTATTATGAGACAAAAAATACTATATTATCTATTACGCTTATATGACAGATAATATCTATTTTGTCTGTTTATACTTTTTGGTGTTGATTCAGCGAATCCTAAACTGGTGTTTCTATTCTCAAAAGGACATTTTACAGGCATCGACATCAACTTCAATTGAATATAAGTATATTTTATTTTCAATCTCAAAGCATTTTGGAAATGATAAAAAAAAAGTTGAAACGTACATAATACAAATCCTGTTTTAGTTTCGTTAAAGTCGAATTCACAATAGTTGTCCATAGAGCAAAAACTACATATATGTCCCTGTAATTGTAAAGTGGGCAAGTGGAGCTCTGTTATAAAACTTTCCCCTTTTATTCAGTTTATTATTATTTTCAGTAGGCCGGGGCTCTGCCACCCAAAGAAAACATAATTTGCTAGGGAGCAGGGTCCCGTTTTCTATCTTCAGCGTGTGTTGATTTGTGTTCAAAGCAACCTGTTTGGATATTAAGTGCATCTACATTACTCATTTTGTACTAGTAAATTTTGTTTGGATGCTAATATATTTGAAGTTTTGAATAAATACTACGATTTTGCAAAATACTTTGGTTTCAAAAACACATGATTGTTTGGATACAACAAACTATGTAGTTTCTAAAATTGTGATTTTAACAAAAACGTAGTATTTTTGGGTTTCTAAAACACTTCACTAAAATCTTTTTTCCTAGACAATAGTTTTATACGTTTTTGACTTAGAAAGCCATAAATTTTTAAAACCACGCCATCTAAACAGGTCCTAAATGGCAGGGACAGATCTAGCATCGTGACAGAGTGGGCTCCAGCCACCACTATCACTACTCAAAGTATGAAGCCCCTCCTAAGCTCTTTAGAAATTGGTACCTATAGAATCTTCAAAGGAGGAGATAGAGGCTAGAGCCATAGAGGTAGAAGATAATGGAAGAAACCCCTCCTCTTAGACCTTGTTTAGATGCGAAAAGATTTTAGATTTCGCTACTGTAGCACTTTCGTTTGTTTGTGGCAAATATTGTCTAATTATAGACTAACTAGGATCAAAAGATTTGTCTCGTGATTTACAGGTAAACTGTGTAATTTTTTTTATTTTTGTCTATATTTAATGCTTTATACATGTGTCGAAAGATTCGATGTGACGAAGAATCTTGAAAACTTTTTGGTTTTCTGGGTGAACTATACAAGGCCTTAGGCCTTGTTTATTTCGCGAAAATTTTTGGGTTTCGCTACTGTAGCATTTTCGGCTTTATTTGACAATTATTATTTAATTATAGACTAACTAGACTCAAAGATTTGTCTCGCAAGTTACAGGTAAATTGTGCAATTAGTTATCTTTTTTATCTATATTTAATACTTCATGCATGTGCCGCAAGATCATGACGAAAAATCTTGAAAAATTTTAGGAACTAAACAAGGCCTTATTTTCTTAGGCCTTGTTTAGTTCCGAAAAGTGAAAAGTTTTTGGTAGCAATTTCGTTTGTTTGTGATAAATATTATTCAATCATGGACTAACTAGGATCAAAAGATTCGTATCGTGATTTACAGCTAAACTGTGTAATTAGTTTTTATTTTTGTCCATATTTAGTGTTTCATGCATGTGCCACAAGATTCGATGTGACGGAGAATCTTGAAAACTTTTTGGTTTTCAGGGTGAACTAAACAAGCCCTTAGATGTTGCCGCTGTAAATGGGCATAGGAAACCACCGTGCTGCTGCCAAATTCCCATGAGGATTTCGGTACGCCGTTGGAGGTTAACGATTGATTGTTGTACCATCGTATTCAGGTATTTGACATCAGTTTCAGAACCAAAACATGCACGGTGATGAACTGATGAGCTCGATCAGAAATTAAGAGCAGCCAAATTAAATTAAGGAGAAACTATTTATATGTCGTCCTGACATCCCAAATGTAATGATACTAAATTAATAAAATCAATGTTTCGCGCAAAAAAAACTTCAGACATTTCGGTCAAAAGACGTAGCTAGCTTCGTTCTCACTTGTTGAAAAAGTTGTGTAAGAACATAAGAAAATATCACTCGCAGAGAAGAAAATTTTGCTCCTGCAGAGACAACGAGACACAGGACACATGGAGAAGTCGCAGGTGCCTCCAGATGGAGGTTAAAAGTCTAAAGTTTCATTGTCTTGTTCTTCTCATGCATATATAGTGTCCTATATGTTATTTGTGCATAACTTGAGGAAACTATATATATGATGAATTCAAGTCAAATTTTGGCCGAATTTTATCAGAATGTGATTTGTTTTTATTATAGTCAACGACAGCTAGCTGAATCCCGAATTTTCTAAATTTCGCCTAGGCAACAATTTTTTCAGCTTTTGAATCCCCGAACCATGCCTAGCACCAGTATATATGCATGGCACTATGGCAGTGTATGTGTAGGACGACCGGCCGGCCGGTTTCCTTCGGTGCATGCAGCCGCTGACAAGCACTGGACTTTGAAGCTATAGCTGGCCCTGGCCAACTCTTTGTATTGCCCGAGGAGTATTTATCAACGGTTCACATGCACTCTTCCAAATAAGCAGAAGCAGCTGGGGCCGCAGCCTGTAGCCTCCCCAAACGGGGAAGTCTACTCTCTACAGTCTCCCCGTATGCATATGCATATGCATACGCATACGTAGGAGACTGGCTACGTACCGTAGTTTGCATTGCCCTGCGCGACCCAAATTAAAGGCACAATGATGGACAAATCACCGCACCCGCTGCTACACAAGCACTAGTAGTAGTAGAAGCTAGTGCAGTCGTGCAGAACGTCGTCGGAACGTACTCCTATAAATAAATACTAAAATAAATAAACGACGCATGCAGCTGCAGGAAGCGTACGTACAAGGGTCATTGAAGACTGAACCCGGCCTGCACTGCACTGCAGGCACAGCGACACCCGGGGCCCTCACCCATGCTGCCCAGCGTCAGCCGTCAGTACAGTACAGGTCGATCGACCCGGCCGCCCACGCGTGGCGCAGGTCGTCAATGAAGACCTCGACGATCGCATGCAATGCAATGCAGTTGCAGACTTGCAGTGGGAAGCCACAAGCCACGATCGATCGAGCACCAGGCCAGGCGCGCCGGCCAGCCATGACCACCCATGAGCCATGGACGCAACGTCAAACTCGAATTTACTCCGGCCGGCCAGTCGCCCACGCCCCGGCGCAGTTCTGGCCGGCGTCCCCCACCACACCACAGCTTCCACTTCCACGACGATGGACCTGGACCCTGCTGGTCACCGGCCTCCTCGCTGCGCGCTCCAGTGCGCACTACTTGTAGGAGTAGCAGTAGCTTCTACTGCTGCTGCGGCTGCGTACTTAGGCCGAGGACGAGCTAGCTCGCTCGGCATCGATCCGAAACCCATTCCCTGCCTGTTGGCCTGTTGCTGCATGCCTATGCCTTGGATACCTAGTACACTACTACCTTGCTCTCTCGCTCATGCCTTCAAGAAGTCAAGGCCTCACATCACACAAACCGCGGCCGGCTTGGCGTCCCCTGTTCACTTCATTCGATCGTACTCTCGCCTTTTAATCTTTTTATTTATTACGGCTATAAATACATGTGTACAGGCTCACCCGTCCATAAAATGTCCGTCAGCTTGGAGCTGGCTACTAGGCTTTCCCACTCTCTCTCTGACCATAGCACGCTTGTGATCCCCCAAAGTCTCTCCGATCCTTCCTTCTCTCATTCTGTCGTCTGCTCCTGTCACCCACCACCCCCGTGCGCTCGCTGCGGACCCAAAGCAAAGCAGCAAATGGAGGTAAGTGAACAACACGTCAAACAAGCTCTATAATAATGTGTGAAACCATGCAATCGTTGTTCCACCCATGAAAAGTTGATTGATTGTATTGCTGCTCTAGCTAGTTACCTCTATCTAATGATTTGATTCACGAGGCTATATCATTCATGCACCAATCCGCATGAGCTTCGTTTAATTTCCTTGGCTTGCAATTTCCTTATACTATCTATTTACATATGAAACGGGATCGCCGGCGTGCTTGCGTGTGTGTGCAGCAGAAGGCGAGGCGGCGGCGCGTGCCGGCGTTCGGAGAGTGGAACTACAACTACTACGGCAGCGCCGAGCTGGCCACCCCCGCGGCGGCGGTCCCCTTCGAGAGGTCGTACGCGGCGGCGCCGGAGCTGGAGGCCCGCAGCGACGTCTGGTTCAAGTACTCGCCGCCCCCGCGGAAGCCACCGCCCGTCAGCAGGAAGGCCCGGAAGCCACCGGAGAAGTCTTACGGCGGCAAGCGCCCCCGTGCCGCGACGCCTGCGAGGGCGTCCGACGGCGTGGTCCCGTCGTCGTCTGTGCCGCGCACACCGGCAAAGATGAGCACCGGCACCGCTGCTAGGGCGGCGCGCGTGGTGCAGCGCGTCGACGCCGACCTGTACCAGGTGCCCCCGCCGGAGTTCGTCCACGACGACGACATGAGGCCAAGGGTAGGTCCGCAAATGTTGTGGCACTCGTCTTATCTTAAACTGTAATTATGTGCGTAGTATGATTTGTCGATTGATGTCACATGTCGCTTGCATGCACAGTGGAAGCAGCAGCGTCGTAAGAAGGCGTCGAGGAGCCTCTGGATGGGTTGCTTCGGGTTCAGCTGCAGGCCGGCTGAATAATTATTTTCTGTATTTTTATTAATTCTATCTACGTATATGTATCTACTAGTTTAATTCTACTCCTTTCAGATTGTGCAATATTTTGGATTTTTTTTAAATTTCTATTAGGGTATTGTACAGTGTTGATCGAAAAAAAAAATCTATGCATGGTGCCGTATTCACACCCACCTGACACGCGTCCCAGAACAATCCGCGCCACCGTGCTACAGAGACTACGGCCTCGTTTAACGGCCTTGTTTATTGTTTAGTTCCTACACGAAAATTTTTTAGGTTACTGTAGTATTTTTATTTTACAAACGTTGTCTAATTATAAAGTAATTAGATTTAAAAGATTTTGTCTTTTGATTTATAAATAAACTGTGCATTAAGTTTTTATTTTTATTTATATAAAATATTCTAGGCATATACCGCAAAATTCGATGTGACAGAAAATCTTGAAATTTAGTTTTTTAATGAAACTAAACAAGGCTTCACGAAAAAATTTTAGATTCAGTTACTAGCATTTTTATTTATATTTATTAATGATTGTTCAACTATAAACTAATTAGGTTTAAAAGATTCGTCTTATAAATTACTAGCAAATTGTATAATTAGTTATTTTTATATATATTTGATATTTTATAAGTATTTTAAAATATTTGATGTGACGAGAAATTTGGAAAAAAAATTAAGAACTAAAATTTTAGAGCGAGCGGACGAGCCCGCCTTCCTCGTCTGCCACCTCAGCATCGTCCCTGGAGTCATCGGCACCAGCAGCGACAGGTAGATGGACGTGATGAGGTTGGGGCGTTGGTACGGAAATATTTGACTGTTTTTATTTTCCATATTATAATATAATATCGTTTTTTGGGAAATATAAAAATATCATTTTTAATTGGTTTTACTCTCATTTTAAACAATTTTTTTTTATATTTTTTAATTGCTAAAATTCGTTTCCGTTTCTTTAATGAAATTGGAGGAACAAAAGTCTCTACAGATAATTATTTATTGAATGAAAAAATTATATAAATTACAAAGAGTGGTGTGTTATAGCATCCATAGCTCATGAAACATAAAAGGAAACAAGCTTATGAGTGAGCGAGAGCCCCCCGCGCCGCCACCGCCGCCGGCGGCGGCCACCCCCACCAAAAACTCCACCCCGCGCCCACTAGCTACAGATCCCCCCACCACATCCCCCACCCCCCTCGTCAGAAGTTCCAGAGCCATCCGAAGAGCCAGAGGTTGAGCTCATTGACTACGGCGACGAGGAAGACCCGGACGACTACGATTCCG
>Ga0182004_10000581_pt1 | contig 23139 bp, 22 predicted proteins | sample Sormic07211540_1_FD_120479 | JGI IMG/M metagenome (GOLD analysis project Ga0182004, IMG submission 120479) | Endophyte microbial communities from Sorghum bicolor roots, Mead, Nebraska, USA - 072115-40_1 MetaG | ecosystem: Host-associated > Plants > Roots > Unclassified | place: USA: Nebraska...
AGTAAACTATATAGTTAGTTATTTCTTTTATATATATTTAATACTTTACAGATGTGTCACAAGATTCGATGTGATGAAAAATTTTAAATATTTTGTAATTTTTTTTAAAAAAACGAAACAAGACCTAGCATGCATAGCAACATCCTAGCAAGCTAGCTAGCTCGCACAGCAGCAGCACGCGCGACACCTACTTGCCGATAATAAATCACCGCACCTACACACTAAAAACATTGTGGATCAGATTTTGATCACTTGTTCATCTCTAAATTATTAAAAATTATTATAGATAAATTCAGCTAAACAACCTTTAGTACTCCTTCATCAAGGTATTTCAGAGATTGTGCGTCACAATCTCTAACAAAGGGTAGGATGAGCTTTTGTTCGGCAGGAATCAATAGAGAACAGTTCCCGTTCAAGTTCAAGAGGAAGCCGTTTTCGATTAAATTCAGTTTTGCCATGACAACTAACAAGGCACAATGGCAGACCATCCCTAATGTTGGTGTGTATTTGCTTGAATCGGTATTCTCCCATGGTCAGTTGTATGTTGCGCTATCTAGAGCCACTGCCAGATCTAACATTAAGATCCTTGTCGTCCCACCCAGAGATAAGAAGGATAAGAAAAAGAAGACAAAAGTAAATAGTACATGCACAAAGAATATTATCTACAAAGAGGTCCTCACTTGATGACAATGTATTGTCTTGTGTTTTGCACAACTTTTATATTTTTACATTTGTATCCTTTGGTACTGACATTTGTTGTATACATCTGAATGTTAGGTAATAATAGAGGAGGAAAGAAATGAGAGACAAGTAGTTATGACTTGCTGACATGTTACCGATTGGATGTACAAATTATATAAAACTCTAACATGTTCCTAAAGACTTATGTAATATTATATTACTATTTAATCATCACGGTTGGAATATAGGTTCTTACATTATAGATAACTGAAGTTAATGTTTTAGTTGCGCATTCAAAGTTAAAGTTAACTATCTATCTTTCTTAAACACCCTCATACATATGTTATCATGGTATTTTCTATTCCCGTTGTAACGCACAGGCATTTACCTAGTAGTAGCTAAAGTTCCAAACACATTAACTAAAAGGAGCTAAAATAGTTTAATTCCATTAGTCACCAAGAGTAGCTAAAATATTTTTAGCTAGCTAAAATTTAGCAAGGGGAACCAAACAGGCTCTAAATCTCCCTCAGTGCATCTCTCTCGCATCCCTCTCACCCATCGCCCCTCCTTTTTGGCTGATTCCCTCCACCCCAACTCTAGATGGTCCTCTCCACCTCCACCTCCACCCCCACCTCTGCCCTGTCCCCTTCACCTCCACCTTCGGCCAGCCCCCTCCACCTCTAACAGCACCCTTTAACAATACCTCTATTTATACCTCCAAGGTGACGGTGAGCGGAGGCTAGCCTTGACAGCGGCTCACGAGGGCGCGGCCCCGACGCACCTCTGGTCAGCCCCTTTCACCTCCACCTCCGGTTACCCCCCTCGACCTCTACCTCCAATGACGCCCTTCACCAACACCTATGCATCCACCTCCAAGGAGATGGCGAGCAAAGGTTGGCCCCAACGGCGGCTCGCGAGGGCACAACCCTAGCGGCGCACCTCCGACCAATCCCTTCCACCTCCACCTTCGGCCAACTCCCTCCACCTTTAACAGCGCCCTTCACCAACACAACAATGGCATAATGGCGACAACTCTCTCGGATTCGGTAAGCAGCGATGGCGGCGATCGTGGATGGGCTCGGTGGGCTCATCGATTGGTTTTTCATTTTTTTAGTCTACTAACAAAGGCATGAATTTTGACCACTTGGGAAAATAGCCATCAATAGAGGTGGCCATGTTAGGCAACCACCTCCATTAATATACATTAATTGATTAATACTGGATTAACCGTAACCTATGGACGGAGGCGGACAACTTACCCGCCTCAGTTAATATTTTTTTTTGTCTCGGTTTAAGTTTTACTCCCTCTATTTATTTATCTTCTTTACCTAAGCAAAAAAATTTATTCAAAAATCTCCTTTATATTAGCTTAGAATTTACCTGTATTTATTGTTCCTTTGCTGCTCATTGGCTACCACTTGCCTATATTTATTGTTTCTTTGTTGCTTATTGGTTGTGTTCTTGCCTGTATTCCTCGTATGCGCTCAACCCATGATGATTAAATGTAAACTGAGTGCTTTTGCTCTGCTCCTTGGTCACTGCACCAAAGGCTAAAATGATGGAAATAAATGAATGGAGGGAGTATGTAGTAGTGCCATGCCCCATGGTCCGGCGAGACCTAGAAGTCCACATAGCTACAGGTTGTCATCGGACTTGGCCTCTGCCAGTCTGACAGCCCCAGTTCTCATGCAAGGCTCAATTTCTTCCTCTCTTTTTCATATGTACCAACTCCAAAGTGTCCAAACATTTGTACACAAGAGTTATCATTTTTTCAATCATTTCCAAAGGGTTTTTTACGCCATCACTAGGTCTAATGCACATGCAAAGAGTTAACCCACACAGTGGCACTTTGATGATCATTTTGAACTTTGAGTTTCCTATGACTAACTATCCTAAATTGGGTCACACACTCTATTATGTCTTGCCCGACAAAATAAACACCCTAGCTTATATCTTTGTCTTGATTCTATAGGATTTTGTGTTTTCTCTTTGTTCCTTTTCTTTTCCTATAGTTGAACACTTGAGCAATTATTATTTGGCACCATCATCACCTCCATGATTGTCATCCTTGCTCAACCTTGGTGTGAACCTAGCCTATCTCATACACAACATTAGAATAGAGGTTAGTCCACTAGTTGTCTCAATTACCAAAACCAAACATAAAGCTTTCAGACATACATCATCTTTAACCTCAAAATATCAAGGAACAACAACACTAAAAAATCTAGGAGGGACTACTAGGGCCTCCATGGTCCTACGAGCTTGGCCTCTCTGGACCCACTACTAGATCTGCCACTCCACACATGTCAACATGATATACATCTCAAATGTACTTGGACTTTGACATGAGGTTTACCTTTGCAGTTGCTCAAGGATCCTTACATGCATCAGAAAAATCTCCTTTTGAAAGGTCATTGTTTGGTTTTGGTAATTGAGTGGCAACTTTAGATGGACTAATAATATTTATGTGAGATACATAGGTGATTAGTCCATAGGTACAAGTGTGTGAGCAACTTATGCCGTGGAGGTAAAATGGCTTGATTTGTTGCAAGGCTCACATATATGATGATGGAGAAGCTCATTGCATACGAGACATGACATGGAGTCATGTGACCAAAGAGGAGAAGATCAAGATGAGACTTGGCTCGATGGACTAGTTGCAAGAGAGAAGGACAAGTCGTAGGCTTTGAAGTGAGAGACCGCATGTGATGATGAAGCTTGAGCAAGACTTGGCGCCGATGGACCGAGGCAACGATGAAGAGCAAGTGAGGTCAAGATCGATGAATTAATACAGTCATGTGATGATGTAAAGTGGATCATATCATTAGGTGATTGGTTGGTGCATGTGTTGCATCAACATTGGATGAGATGGAATGAAATGCGCAAGGCTGAAAGGTCCTAATATGGCGAAGGGTTAGTCAATAAAAATTCTATAAAGTACTAGAGCAAAGGGTTAGTCAATAACAAAGTGAAGCCTTTTGCTCTAGCTTTAATTAAGGGTTTGCAAGCCACCTATCTCAAAAATTCTAGTTAGAAGGTCACTAGGCACACAAAAGCTATGTCACTGCAAGCTATACTAGTGAACTAAGCTACACAAGGCAAAGCTAGCAACTAAAGCTAATTACTCACTTTGCAGGAACATAAAATGAGTAAGATATAATCTTTATACCGTCGTGTAGAGGGGATGAACCAATCATAATGATATGAAATACAATCACTGGAAAAAATCCAATAAGATAATCATAATGAAGACACAAGATTTTTCCCCTGAGGTTCACTTGTGTCGACCAACACTTGGTGGTTCGCCCGCTAACAGGTGTTGCACGAATCCCATCCTCATGTAGGACACCGCAAGAACCTATCCACAAGTGAGGTAGCTCAATGACACGAGCAATTTACTAAAGTTACCTTTTGGCTCTCCGCCGGAAAGGTACAAGCCCTTACAATCACCGAAAAGATGGCCATGAACAATCACTAATCATGCCAATGCTCCTCCGCTGCTATAAGCCATCTAGGTGGTAACAACTACCAAGAGTAATAAGAAATTCGCAGCTCAAATGATCACCAAGTGCTACTAGAATGGCATGCTAAGTTATCTTGAATAAAGCAAGTCGGGGGGTTCACACCCATCAACTCACAAGTTGTGGTTTTAATTTTTAAAATATAATTGAAGAATAGGACTTAGGAGGTGAGAGGCAGTAATACGCTCTATTCGTTTAAGTTTATCAGCCAAATCCATCAATCAGTCAGCAGTGTTTTTCTCTCACAACAAATTAGCGAACAATACTTTCTGTCATGGTTTTCCGACCAAATACTACATGGAAATTTCCTTTGTACCCTTGTTAACAAACAGTTTGCAAAAGGAGCTTTTAAACCTTTGGATGGATGCTGGATGATGTGGCAAACTAGTCACCATCGCCAGCTAGAGCTTTCTTGTATTCCGGCACGGTACGGGCAAAGCGAAATGAAAAGGGGTGGTGCATTCACGAGGCAAATTTTTACTTCCAAAACTTTTTGCAAAATGAACACGGTAGCAATTTCGTTTATATTTAATAAATATTGTATAATCATAAACTAACTACGCTCAAATGATTCGTCTCATAAATTATAGATAAACTGTATAATTAGTTATTTTTATCTATATTTAATGCTCTGTCCATTTGATGTGATGGAGAATCTGGAAATTTTACAAAAATTTTTTAAACTAAACAAGGCCTCGGATGTTTCACTCAAAACCAAAAAAAAAAAGGGTTTTGTTCCGAAGCAACGAACTGCCTTTCCCGTCAGCAGCAGCTGCAGCTGCTGTTCGTCTTCATCCTCCCCATCCTGACTGATTTCCTCTCCCCAATTCGCAAACTTCCCCCTCACTTCGCTGCATCTCATCACCACGGGCCTCATCGCGAGGACAGGGCCAGCGCTCTCTCCCTCGCTCCGCCTTTACTGCTGACGGCGACGACTGGACGAGCTCTGCCTCCGCCCCTACGCCAACGTCAGGTGCCCAGGTCTTCGTCGGGCCCTTCGCCAGGTCTTCCTCGGGCACTTCACCCGCGACGAGCACCCATCAGGTGTGCCCACCCCCTTCCTGCTGTGCGAAACTGAGCGCCCAAGCCCTAATGTAAGCTAGTATGTGGTTATTTGTATTTGGATCTCACCTGATTATACTAAGTATATACATGTATTATTATGCCTAAGATTCTTTCGCGAAAAAATTATCGGGTGTACATGTTTCGCCCCCGGGTGTGAGATAGTCTATTTCTTAGCCATGGCATCTGTAGCGTTACTACCAGCTGCAGATGTTTCTGTGGTGACTGGTGACATGTGGAGTAGAATGGACAATTGGGGGTATGGTGGGAAGCGAACAGTCCACACTCGATCCCAGCCTATTTGGTGGAGGGATTCCGTACACCGGATCAGTTAGTAACTGTCAGTGATCCAGTGTATGTATCATCCTTATATTTAGACAGTTAAAACTGCTCCTTCCTGATTTTTGTCGGGCTCGTGTATCTTTTTTTGTTTTGGAGTTTCAGGATCAGATAAGATGCCTCATATCTTGCTCTTCGTTTTAGAGTAGAATGGACAATTAGGGGTTCTGGAGGGACAAGCAGTGCACACGTGATCGCAGCCTATTTGACGGGGGATCCGGTACACTGGATCAGTTAGTAACTGTCAGCGAATTCAGTCTATCATGCTGTCGAATTAGGCTGACAAATGAATCATCCTTATGTTTCGACAGTTAAAGTGCCCCTTCCTTATTTTTGTCGCGTTAGTGTATCATTTTCTGTTTTGAAATTTCAGGATCAGATACGATGTCTCATTCGTGTTCTTGCAATATGCCGTGCACAAATAGTAGATTCTATAACTGTCAGGAGCACACGGTCGCTGCCAATTGTGTGGAGGGATTCAGTAGGCCAGATCAGTTAGTATCTGTCAGGGAAGCCCTTTATCATGCTGTCGTATTAGGCAGGTCTTGTCACATGTCTAAGAACGAATTATCGTTGCGTAGAGTGCTAGAAATAGAGTCTCCTCCTTGATTTTGGATGGTTTGTGTATCACTTTTCTTTTGAAGCTCCGTTATCAAATATGCCACCTCATATCATGTTCCGGCAATAATATGTTGTGCACAAATAGTAATTTTGTAACCGTCAGGGGCACGTTTTCATGACATGCTAAATTGAAATCATCTGATTTTAGGTTGTTGCCTGTAATTTTGGATTCCAGCATGACGTGTCTGATCTTATAACAGGAGTAAAATGGATGAGACTGTTCCTGCTTTGGTTACCGGCCAAGCTTCAACTGATGCCGTGACGGAGCAGCCTGTGAATGTGTACATATGGGACATGGATGAGACACTAATTTTGCTCAAGTCACTTCTGGATGGCTCATATGCTGGGGCTTTTGATGGCCTCAAGGATCGTGAGAAAAGTACTGAAATAGGGAAGCGATGGGAGAACCTCATTCTTGAACTCTGTGATGAGCACTTCTTTTATGAGGAGGTCAGTTAGCACCTAAACTCGGTACTGCCATACATGTCAACTACCTACTAGATCAAGAACAAATGGTATGCCATTTATATTTTCCAGAACTACATATCAAAATATACACAAATTTGTTAGGATTATCCCTTTGAAACTTTTATTTTTCCTTTAGATGAAATTTTCGATGACATTGTACTTCACATCATTCATCTAGCTTGCCTGCTCAGTTACTGCCCATTGTTTCCTTCACAATTCTGCATAAGTCATTTAGCTGTTTATTTTTTGGACATGCTGTTTCTCTTTTTTATGCTCATCTCTTTATTATTTTTTCAACTAATCTGGTCGTTTTCGCACTAATACAGATTGAGAACTACAATGAACCCTATCTCAATGCTTTGAATGAATATGATGATGGGAGAGACTTGACCTCATATGATTTTGAGGCTGACAGTTTTAGTTCACCCTATGATGATGCGAACAAAAAGAAGCTTGCTTACAGGCATCGTGCTATTGGAGAGAAATATGCAAAGGTGTCAGTTTGTCACAAGAATTACCTTATCTCGCAATATTTTCTTTAAAGGGTTTCCTTAATAAGATGACTTAGTTTGGTATCTGTTTTTCTCTTTATGGTGTGCATGTTATTGCATTTCTACTTGATATGGAAAGTTACATGACAACCTTGCAACAGGAACTCTATGAATGTATTCAAGAGCGAACTTTGTAAATATATAGCGGGATGCAGTGCTCAGGTCACTCTTGTAGTGAAGTACTGTAACTCTCATTTATTAGATGTGTGCCTATGGTAAGAAGTGTATGTGTTTTCTGTGTAGCATATATGCGGTGGTATGCGGTCACTCCTGTATACTTATGAGTTGCTACACTGTGTCAAATGGGTTTTGAGTATAATCTTATATCAAGCTGGATGCCAGGAAATATGTAAAAAAGTCTGCCATCTTGTAGATTACAATATTAGGGGCAGCTGAACTTTCTAGCTCGATCTCCTAAACATATGAAGGTTCCCTTCCTCAGAATGCACTGGGGCTGCATGCATTGCTGAAAGCCCTTCTGTGAGGGAGTTCTGGTTTTAGTGAAAAAAATAGTTTAGTAATGGTACGTAATTGGATCCGAAAAATTCAGTACTGGGAATATTTTCAGAGCATTATTATTATCAGACAAGAACCTTTCTGTTGCTTTTGTATTGTTCTTATTCTTAAGAACCTTTCTGTTGCTTTTTTTCAACCCGAGGAATCTCCCCATTTCCATTGGTTTTCGCAACGGAAATACAGCACATGAGAGTGTATCAGAAGGCAGAAAAAGACAGTTCAGGACCCTTACAACTCATATTTCCTAAACCAAAAGCCGTAACCAGGCGGCCCACAGACAGATACCAGAGAGCTAAAAAAGAACAACATCCAGTAAGAAGTAAACAACTCATACTCCTAAAACGACTCGCTAATTCTGGCCAAAAGTTCACATAGGAAGGCTCAACAGATAAGCAAACATCATCATCCACCAAGACCAAGCTTGCTATATCATTCCTCCTCTTCATCATGACTAATTATGTTGCTTTTGTATTGTTCTTATGTCATTCTATTGCTTTTGTGACAATACTTATCAATGGAATGTCTGTGATTGCTAAATTGGGCTATTTTTGTGCTTCCAGGGTTTGGAAAAGATTCTGGACCAACACATGGTCAAAGTCTGCAATGATCAGTACAGTTTGACTGACAAATATACTGATGGCTGGCTGTCTTCAGGTATTCTCATTTGAACTAGTTTTTTTTTAAAAAAAAATTATTTATCTTTTACGTTGACAATAGGCATATTTCTTATTTCATCTCCAATGTGCTTCTGATTTTCTAATTACTTAATTAGAGTTAGTGGAGAAAAGTATTAGGTCTTTCAGTTTTGTTGATGATACCAAATATGAGCTACTATCATCTAAGCTATAAGATCTTACAACTGTGGACAATCTTCCAGAACTTAGTATTACATAATCATATAGTATGAATATAGCCCTCATCTGATTTACAATATGTGTCCAGCTTACTGGAGATTGTTGCTTCCATTAGTGAACTGAAGAATTTATCCATTGTTTTTCCCCATTAGTCTGTACACATGAAGTACTTGGAATGCTATGGAGGGTTCATTGTGTTAAGAGTTGAATTGATGCTTGACAACCATCCGGCATATCTATTTCTTTATAATAGTATAATGCTTGCACGCAGCACACATGCTCCTGTTACCTTGGTCACAGCTTTCTCCCCTGCTGACACGCTTGTTAGCGCAATAGCGTTTTCCCCACCAATAAAAAGGGTCTAAACACTGAACTGTAGATTTAGCTTGGCTTGTGGTTGGGTTCATAAACTTACTGAAATTTGTGGACTAGTGTCTAATTCAAATCTTATCTTTTTTATCATTAGATTCTTGAACATTATTCTCCTATCATGCAGCTCATAAGCTATTGGAAGAAGCATTGGGCAAATCAGCATCAGCACCTACTGCCAAGTCTTCAAGCATCAATTGCATAGTTACATCAGGGTCACTGATTCCAAGCCTTGCCAAATGTTTGCTGTATCGCTTGGATGATGTGGTCTCGTCTGATAATGGTATGCAAATGCCTCCAATTTTTCCTTGATGCACTTACTTCCTGTTGTATATGGCACTTTGCAAGCCATGAATGACAGAATGAGATTAGACGATTAGTGATATTGGCTTTCTCTGTTTGACAAAATGATGTCCATGGAAAATAACATTACTAATCTATCTGCTAGTTGCATTATTTGTATCAGACCATACATAAAGTCCATGTGGTTAGTTGTAAACAAATACATGAAGTTGGTAATAACAGTTTGCTTGTGTTTTGCAGTTTATAGCTCATGGGAAGTGGGTAAGCTGCAGTGCTTCAAATGGATCAAGGAGCGCTTTGATGGTCCAAATGTCCGCTTCTGTGCAATCGGTGACGGGCATGAAGAATGCACTGCTGCACAGATCATGAAATGGCCATTCATCAAGATTGAGTTCCGCCCCGAAGCCCATCACAGGTTCCCTGGCCTAGACATGCCCACAGTGCAGACCTACATGGATGTGATATATGAGTCATCAAGCAAAGATGGTTGACCAACGATTCATGTTGGTTCTGTGTTTCTCCTCTGACCTCCAGCACCCATGGAGCTCTTGTTTGAGGAAACCTGTAAGCAAAGAGACGTCGTGGGAAAGGAACATGTCGTCCTCCCTCGATCTTTACCTTGGCGAATTAGGAGGCAGGTGTGATAAATAAGAGTCATACTAGTTCTTGTCATAGATCCTGTCCTGTGTTTCCATGTTACTGTGATTCAGGCAATTGTGTATTGTCCGGGCATTATTTCCCATGTTGTGCATTGCCAATTTGCCATTTTCAATTTCTGTGTGTGTATATATGCTTCATATTAGGTTTATAGGTGGATGCGACCGCTTGTTTAAACAGGATGTGGTACATGCATTATTCTGGGAGATTAGAACCATAAGTTAGGCTATTTGTGTTGCGATGTTCTAGCCAGTCTACTGTCCATGTGTTCAGTTGGAAATGTCATGACAGTACTTCATAATTTTGTTTTGATATATACGTAACTCATAGTTCACCAGCACAGGAGGAGACAGGCGACAATGCCTATGCAGCTATGCTAGTTAGATCATATTTCATCGTTACGCCCAAATGTATGCCACAGTGATATTGAGTTTAAGGTTATGAAATTTATGAAAAAAAAAATGCTTCAGTAGATATACTATGGCAGGGCAAAATCCAGGTTTTCTTAAATTTCCATTTCCATTCGATTTAAATATTAAGGGGGTGTTTAGTTCCCATTTTTTTTCAAAATTTTTTTGGGTTTTGGCCCATCATTTTACAAAATGGAACTAAACACCATGCAAAATTTTTGGCGAAAAGGTAGTTATTCTCCATTTTGGATTTTTGGCTTCAAGAGGCCAGAAAAACCCAAAATGAGCCTCAAAAGGCTTCATGACAATAATAAATTCTGCATTTTGGATGGAACTAAACATGACTCTGAAAATTTTGGTATTTTGTATTTCATCACTCCAAATTAGTTGGCATTTTGCATTTTGGATTCCATGGGAACTAAACAACCCCTAAATAGGAAAAAGAGGGAAACAATCACTAAATAGTACCCCTTCATTTTAGTGTATAAATAAGTACATAGCAAAAGTTACATAAACCCAGTGAGGAATCATGATGGTCTACAAAACAAAACAACTTTGACTATAATATAGAAAAACATGTTTCAAGTAGAAATGGTTATATATGGTGGCAATATTTTACATGACGATCCTAATAGTAGTGGCATCGACTAAATTTTCTAATACAATTTTTAGTGCAAGTTATAAAAATAGACCCTGTATCTGCTAAATTTGAGAAATAACCTATTATTATTCTCTGTTTAACAGACTTCGAAAAATCATACTACCAGAGAGACTCTAAAAAGTTTTTTTAGGATGCGTCTTTAAAAAGTTGTGGGTAACGGAAAACAATTATAAGAAAAAAAAACTTACCTGCAATTTTTTCTCTATTTCATTAAGATTAAAATCATTTTTAGCAAATTGATTAAAATCATTTGAGTCGTTTAAAAGAAGTTACTACGCTCAAAATTCAGGTGCCCAAAACTAAAGTCCATAAGGGCCACAAGCCCACAACTCAAAACCTAGCAGCAAAGCAACCAGAGTCCAAAGGTAGAGTGTTCCCTTCCTTTGTTTTCCGACGGTCGGGGGCGACAGCTCTGGAATGGAAAGCCGCCTCCACCTCCTCTCTCGAGCCCTTCCTCGTGGCTCGACACTCCGCAACGGAAAGTCGCCTCCAGCTCCTCTCTTGAGCCCTCCCTCCTAGCTCGTGGTCGTGGAAGCCTTTTATTGACGGCGGCGCGTAGTACAGGTGCTAACACTCTATTTTGCTTCTATCTTGAGCAGGACTACTCCCCCATAGTCCACTGCTTCACCTTTCCCTAATCTGAATAGGCGTTGTTCGCCGCCCACCACCGCTGTAGGCTGATTCTACGTGCGGCGGTTCTGTGAGTTCTCTTTTATATTTTTTGGTTTTTTTTCTATGGATTTCAGGGTAGAGGTAGAAAGTTTTATGAAGCATGTGCATAATGTTATACTAATACTAACAAGACAAACATAACACGAGATTATAAAAACGAGCAGTAATTCGTTGACTAAGTTTAAGCATTCCTAATCTCGTTTTGTGATGTAGTAGACATTATAATTTGATCTTAAACCGAATAAATAGAGAAGAGAGTAGAGAGGAGTTGAGTAAGAGCAAATGAATACATAAATCTTTATTTATCTCCCCTCTTTCCTTTTTATAGGGAAGGTGTGAGGGAAAATTTTCATAATTTCCCCTAATAGGATTTGTATTTTAAAAAATATTTTTAGAGAAATTATTATGTCACAATGTTATGTGATTGGAAACTGGAGACACTAGTATAATCTCTAACATATATTATTTTAATAAATATATAGATATTAAGTATATAGGTGCTAATTTGTTAAAAAATATTAGAAAAAAAAAAAAGTGGCTAAAAAATTAAATGAAAAAGAAAAGAGAGAAAAAAAAAAGTGTATGGGCTTTTATTTAGCGCACACCGCCGGCTCCTTGCAGCGCAGCGCCGACGCTACATCTTCCTCGCGGCGCCGCTCAGGCTCGGTCCCTCAGCGCAGATCTTCTGCTCCTTCCGCACTCGCGCTCAGGGCTCGGTCTCTTCCGCGCGTCGGCGGCTCCCCCTTGGCGGCGTCCAGCGACGGAGAGGCAGTCCCAGGCTCGGCGGCGGCGTCGGCGGCTCCCCCTCCCGCCTCTCACCAGTCGCCTCGCGCCCTCGACTCCGTCCTCCGCGCACCGGCCGGCGACCCTGCGTACGCACGTCCCTCTCCCCTCCCGCCTCTGCTGTACCGTGGGAGCCCGGCCAGCTGCCCAGGGTGGCCGGGCCTTGGCTCCGCCGGTGTTTCAGGGGCTGATTGGGTGACCAAACCCGCAGAGTTTGGGGTTGTGATTTGGGAGCGAGAGGCGGCCGCGATATGGTAAGAACACTCATAGATTGTCCCCTCCTCAGTTGACTGCTCTTAGTCAAGTGGTTTAGATAGCTAGTGGAATCCAGTGGATGTGCCAAATGCGGATTTGTAATATATAAATTGACTGTCTCCTTTTGCGTTTCGGGTTAATACAGATTTTTGAATGTGGAGATTTTGCTTGCTGACTACCCCCATTTAACTTAACCAGTAGTTCTTCGAGTTTATCCCCTATGTGGTTGCTAGAAATGACACGTGTCCAAATTTCAATTTATATTTGTAGTTGGTTCTTTGAAACTTCAATTTCTATTGCAGCCTTGCCCACTCCGTTTTTTTTTGAGCTGGACATGTTAGCTTGGCATTCCTAATTTTAGACCTCTGGCTTAAAAGTGAAGAATACCCCTGCAGGAATATAAGGGAAGATCTACTGGGACTTGTTGACTACCTTAATTTAACTTACTTAAGCAGTTCTTCGAGTTTATCCCCTATGTGATTGCCAGAGATGACATGTATCCAAAATTTGAACTTATATCTGTAGTTGTTTCTTTGAAACTAAAATTTGTATTGCAGCCTTGACTCCTTGAGCCTTGCCCACTCCATTTTTGTTGAGCTGGGCATGGTAGCTTGGCATTCCTAATTTTGGTCGACTTAGAAGTGAAAAATACCCCTGCAGGAATATAAGGCGAGATCTTCTGGGACCTCAGGAACTTCCACTAAAAGTTTCCGTGATCTGTACAATATGAAGTACTCAAGCTACTTAAATGACGAACCAATGCCAGATGCTACATCAGAAAAGGAGCAGGTTGGAATACTCAGTCCATTTTGCTGCAACTTTGTAGGCTGTTGCAAAAACAAGCTTTGGTGAAGCTAGACCTGTTGTTTCCTGTGTTTTGTTTCCAGGGAAATGAATATTTCAAACAGAAGAAGTTCGCTGATGCTATTGAGTGCTATTCCAGAAGTATTGGGCTGTCTCCTACAGCAGTCACATTTGCAAATAGAGCTATGGCATATCTTAAACTAAGAAGGCAAGTTACTCTGAGACACTGACTGTATGCATTCTCTTCACCTTATGTCGTTTCTTCATTTGTTCTGCTTTTACTGGAAGTACCCCATCTCCATTGAACCTGAAACCATATTTTGGTTGGAACCAGCAATTTGAGACTGCTGAATAAGGCATATATGTTTTTACCTGCTATGTCCTGTGGAACCTGGAAGTTATGTTTCCAAGAGCTGCTTTCTAGTGAAGTCTTATATTATAGATATGGAATTCATCAGGTTCAAGGAGGCAGAGGACGATTGCACTGAAGCTCTGAATCTGGATGATCGCTATATTAAAGCATACTCACGCCGAATTACTGCACGAAAAGAACTTGGGAAGCTTAAGGAGGCAATGGAAGGTATTCCATGCTATAGCCCTTCTTTCTTTTTTTTTATATACTTTCTGAATATTGACCTGTGTTGTAAACCAATTATGTTTATAGATGCTGAATTTGCCATCAGTCTTGATCCAAACAATCCAGAGCTAAGGAAGCAGTATTCTGAGATAAAAGCTTTGCACATGGAGGTGAAGAAACTCTACTTCAAAATGTTTCACCTTACATCTTAGATGTTAGCAATTTACTACTCTTTGGTAATAAATTTCACTTTCGCTCATTTAACTGTAACAATGATAAAACATGGGCTTTTGAGATGGATAGCACTGATGAGCTTATTAATTCTGCAGAAAATGGCTAAAAAGGTTCCAGCACCAGCTAAACGTGCAGTTTCTGGAATTGCTAAAACTGCTGATGTCACTTCTCACCCACCGACTATCTCCCAGAAGGTAGATTCAGCTCCAGTTATACAGTGCCATAGTAGTTATTTTTTTATGGACAATTGATATGTTTAATAATATCAGTTGAATACAGTTTGCTAGTAACTTCATTGCCTAAACATAGTGTGCATGTCATGACTTCGCCCTTTTGAACAAGGGCCTTTGCTGTGTTTCTTAAGGAGTTGGTCGCATTCTTGATTCCTCTGAATATCTGTTTAGGCTGTTGCTTGTTTATTTTGTTGAACGTATATACCTGATGTCCGATTATAATTCTACAGGACACTATCATGGAAGTTGATCCGCCTGTTGGAGATGCAATGAAGATCAGAGAGAGTGCAAGCGGCAGGTCTAACGGAGGATCTGGAGTCATCATCAATGACAATACCATACAGGTCTTTATTTCTGTATCCTTTCTGACCATTATAATACCCACAATCTGTGGTATCTGTGTTGGTATTAGTTGTCATACCATGGCAAGTTCACTTATCTGTACAATAGGATGTACTCAGCATGCCATTTGGGCAGTTCTTCTTACAATATTTCTGAGATGCAATGTGTATTTAATTACTTTGCTTGGAAAAAAAACTGATTCCTTTGGATAAGGGAATAACTTGCCATGTATTTGTTAGAGTTCTCACATTCACACATCAATCTGGAACCAAAATAAGGGAATAACTTAATATAATTAGCTTTTAATAGATGACCTCCCATTTCAATGAGAGAAGACCATTTGAGCTATGTGCTATTCACATTGGAGTGGAGCATGATGGTTTTGGTGATTGGAGAACCTGGCACAACCCACTGCAAGCTGGAAATACACAACTGAATTCTCTTAAGGGTTCTGGATCATGTTTATTGTTTAACTGACTATACTCTTAAGAGTTCTGTATCGAGGATCATGTTGTTTAACATTTTAAGAGATTGCTGCAATTGCAATGGCACAGATGTGTCTGTTTTTTCACAGTTTGTTGGAACTATTGCTGTTTCCGTGTGTTACATGTTCAACACTTGATGCAGCAGACCCAAGGTCGGGATGCTAACCTGAAGCCTGGGCCAGAAGTTTCAGTTCAAGATCTTGCAGCTCGTGCTGCTTCACGGTATATGGCCAGCACTGTGAAAAGCGTTAAGACGCCAAAAACAGCTTATGACTTTGAGGTTTCTTGGAGAGCTCTTTCTGATGACACTGCCCAGCAAATACAGTTATTAAAGGTTCATTTCCACCAAACTTTGTTTTTACTGGCACCATTGTTTTATGTGTAACTTCCTGCCTGTTTGTTTTCAAGCAGTCAATTCCACCAGCAAGCTTACCAGAGATTTTCAAGAACGCACTTTCTGCACCTTTTCTTATTGACATCGTGAAGTGTTCAGCCTCAATTTTCCGGTAGGTTCACTTGTTATATGTCCTTTTGCCCTATGCCAGTCTGGGACCATGGGTGCTATATATAACTATTGTTTACATACTCAGGGATGATACGGCATTAGCTGTCAGTATTTTGGAGAATTTGGCTCGAGTTCCACGCTTTGACTTGATAATCATGTGCCTTTCATCCATGCACAAATCTGGTGAGTTGAACTTGTGCCACTGAATTCCTTTTTATTTCCCCATCGTGTTTGGCTATTTTTTAGAGTTGGCGCCACTTGTATATACTGATTAAACGATAAAAGGAATTGGTGAATAAGTTGTGCTGTCCTTTGGATGATTTGAGTTGAAAGTGCACATTAGAGGTTATATATTTTCTTGTTGTCCAATAGTTCCACAACAGCCTTTGATGAACATTTCTAATTGATGCTCAGAACTGAGGAAGATATGGGATCAAGTATTCCTTGCTGAAAAGGCATCGGCTGATGATCAGATGGAAGCTCTTAGGCAGCTGCGAGGCAGATACATTCCGGGAGGATGGCAGGATAGCATGCTCACTTCGAGTTAAATTAAATTAAATTAAATCAATGATGATGATGATGTAAAGACTGATGATTAGAAAACCTTCTGCTGGCTTCCCCACTGATCTTTTTGCATCCATCTGTTCTGGAGTGCTTGTCAAATGTTAAGCCCATGGGATTTAGCGAACTTGAAGCATTTAGTGTAGGAACATGTGACGGCTGCAAGCCTGCAAATGGTTGTGATATTCTTGCTGAGATGAAAGGGTCGTTGTGTTGTGCCTGCTGCTACTGTAACCTGGCCTTGTGCTCCTCCTTCCACATTGTATGCTGGTTTGCCGGATTCCTGACGCTGGCACATTGTACACTAACTCCAAGCCCAGATGTTTGTACTAGTCCTTGTGACGATCCTCACCTGTCCACACACCGCAACCTTCTCCTGAACATCCTGTTTCCGATCATGCAAACCGCTTGTGTGTTCCGAATGATCAAATTGCAAACCACTGGATGATGCTGCGTCCTAGTAGTTGCTAGGTGTAATAAAACAAGTAGCTGCTAGGTGTAGAAATAAAACAAGTAGCTGGAAGTTCAGAGTTGCAGCCATTAACCACCCTGTCCTCACTGAGCCCTTGTTTTGATCAAAAGGTTTTTGAATTTTGATACTTAGCACTTTTGTTTTTATTTGATAAATATTGTCCAATCATAGAGTAACTAGATTTAAAAGATTTGTCTCGTAATTTACAGACAAACTATGTAATTAGTTTTTATTTTTATTTATATTTAATGCTTTATGTATGGGTCGCAAAATTTGATGTGATGAAAAATTTTAAAAAATTTTTGGTTTTTGGGTGGCCTGAGCTCGGTGTGTTGGAACCGAGGTCTGCAAAAGCCTCTCTACGCTTCCAAAGCAGTGATGCTGCTGCTGTCTGGACTCGCTGTGCTTGCAAGTTGCAACTTGCAGATGTGGCTTCTGTGAACCAAATTAAACCACTGGAGTTTCTTCAAATAGGATATATATACCTCTGTTATTATATTTAAGGGAATAAAGATCCTGTAAATGAAAAATCTCAAGAAAAGAGAAAGGAAAAGGTGATCACCATAGACTCCCATGCTCTATCTCTTCGTCCCAGCCCACGACATGCTCGGCCCAATAGCCTTGTCTGCCATAATTGTCCCTGTCGCTGGCGCCCACCATCTGTTTTGGGCCTAGCCTGCCAGGACCAGGATCAGGATGTTTGCAGTATCCGGAGTTAGCATGTGAAATTAGGGAAATAAAAAATTATGCTAGTAAAAGAGAATTGGGAGTAGTAGATTTTATGGCAGGAAAAAATGAAAAGAAAAAGAAAGCAAACTAGTATTAAGAAACAAAAGAATGCAGTCTTAAGAGCATCTCCAAGAGACTAAGTAAAACTATATTCTAAACTAAAAGATTTAGTCATTGTGTAAAATAAAAAACTTACTCAAAGCATAGAGTTCCACAACAGCCTTAGTATAGGATAGCTAGTGAGGACGACATGTTATATATGACAAGCGAAAGTTTAGGAATAGCAAACTTGCTATTTTAGCAAACCAGATAGCACACCTGTTAGACTTTAATTTTTGCTTTAAAAATACAAAAATAACCTAGATAATATGGATAGCATATCTGTTGGAGTTGCTCTAATCAAGAATACCAACTGTGAAATTGACGTGGGCCAACGGAATGCGGGGAATTCGCCGACTATTCACGCCATGATGATCCGGATAAACTTGGGCTACATCTCTCCATCTTCCTTTTTCTTGTCGATGCCTCGCCGTTGACGATCAGGGAGAAGCTTGCTTTGGCAGGCACTGGTATCATGATCTGTTCCCTCCTCTGATCCGCAGCTTGTTCCTCGCTAGGCAGAAATGTGTGACAGTATAAATGTGCTGTCTATACTTTCTCTCTCACGTCTCACCACAAATGCAGTCCTCCTCCAGGACGACCTTGGGCTACACTGATTAGTGATTACAATTCAACAAGAACCAAGAATCACATGTCAGTCTACACTGCTAGGAACTACTGGTGGTTTATTTGCTCGCCCCTGCCCTGCTGTCTGTTCTTTGTGACGCCATGCTTGAATTGGGTAAGCACAATCGCAGTTTTAGTCTATGCATGCCTTGTTCTTGATTGAAAGTTACATGAATCAAGTGATAAAGCGTGGCCACTCCCTTTCAGGAATCAGGATGCTGTTTATATGCATGATTAATTTCTTCTACCTCAACAAACCTTCAAGCAAAACCACCAGTAGCTTTAAAACAGCCGTGTTGTCGTCGTCCTCTCTTTATAGATGATGAAGCTCACCTCGACCTCGAATCATCATTAGTGTTTGAATACTGAAACGTAGCTTTCCTCTGGAAAGACCGAAAGAGCCATGCTTTTAGCTACTCCTTTCTCTTTCTTTTCGTTTTTCTTCTACGGAGTGCTACCTCCATTTCATGATCACCATCATTATATTTTGTGTTGTTTTGAAGCTTGAATAAGTAATCTTGCTCTTGGACAGCTTCATTTTGTCCTGCAGATTCCACAATAATGGTGTTTTGCATTTGCATCTACACTCACGTTGCTATTATTGATACATTAAATTATACTATACATTGCCGAAAGTTTGACATTGCGTGTCCTGCTTCAGCAAACTTCTCTTGCACAATCATGCTGAATCGGAAGTGGCGCTAAACAATACCATTCCGAATATCACATACTCCCTCTGTCTTGAATAAATCAATTCCTAAAGTTGTCTTAAGTCAAGATACATTATGGCCGAATTTATAAGAAAAGGTAATACTACGCACCTGGATATACACTATGTCAAGGTATGAGTAAAAAGAAAGTTCTGTACATAAAAAAATTAGAACATAAGAAAATTAGACTTTCTTACACGAAGCTATTCACAACATACATAATAAAAGTTATGTTTTAGAAAAGCTAGAACAACATACAATTTGGAAAGGAGAGAGTAGTTTTCACTCAATCATATTTTCTGTTGATAAGTCCATTCTAAATCTGAGCTAGAGATTTGATTTGTGCTGGTAGGCTGTTAAGGTTTGAACCGAGAGGAGAGAAAAAAAAAACAGAATTGGTGACTTCTGAATAATGAAGAGCACATTACTGAACTGGTGTGACCCAACCCAACTAGTAGCTGAGGCCCATGCTTAAGAAAGCTGCCTCTCCTTTTCCACTAGAAAATTGAAGGGAGTCATCAGCAAAGATAAGGCCCTACCATAGTTTAATGCCGCAAACGGTACCTGCTGCATGAGAATCAAACTATAAAATTGGGGTGGTCCAAATCTCTCCACCTACGTTTGGGAATCTGATCTCATATATAATCTTGCAGAGTTATAAACAAATGGTTCAGTAAAGGACAAAAACACCTATCATATGCGGACAATCTTTTGTGTTTGCCATTCTTTTAGTCACCACTTGTTGATTTATCTATTCCCTGGAGTAGGTTCTTGCTCTTTCTATATCTGCTGCAATGCCCTCTTTTTTCCTTGATCCTAGTGTTTATCCCCTTGCTACTTTGGGCAAAAAATGCCTGTCCCAGTACTTAATTAAACTAATGGAGGTATTTCAAACATATACTTAGACAGACTAATGATTGTATCATTTGTTGGACATAGCTAGCATGATAAGCCTGTCATGGTGACATATATACATATACTCTTGAAGAAGATATAAATAAATAGGACAGGGATTCAGGGCAAGTCACGGTGTAACTTACCTCCTCCATCCGTTCCTTCAAGGCTTTATTTAGACCTTATTCAGTTCTCAAAATTTTTCAAGGTTCTCCGTGACATCAAATCTTATGGCAAATACATGGAGAATTAGATAAAAAAGATAACTAATTGCATAGTTACCTGTAATTTACGAGACGAATATTTTAAGCCTAGTTAGTCCATGACTAGACAATAATTATTAAATAAAAACAAAAGTGCTACAGTAGCCAAACACAAAAAAATTCGCCAACTAAACAAGGCCTTAGTTCCCAAAAATTTTTGTAAAATTTTAAAAATTTCATATTCTTTGTTACATCGAATCTTGCGATACATGCATGAAGCATTAAATATAGATAAAATAATAATTAATTGCACAGTTTGCCTGTAATTTGCGAGCCACTGATCTTTTGAGCCTAGTTAGTCCATGATTGGATAATATTTGTTAAATATAAACGAAAATGCTACAATGTCTATTTTGTAAAAAAATGGAACTAAACAAGGCCCAAATCAGATCCAGCCCTCCACATGAGACTTGGTTGTTTTTTCGGACATAGATAGCAAATAGCAGCATAATTCATAGCTTCAAAAAAGATAAAAACAATAATTCAGGTCCATAATTCAAATGGACATGTAGATAGCAGCTTATCAAAGCACAATAAAACATAAGTCCAATAATAAACTAACTAGCCTTAAAATATTTAGTGGCTCACAAATTCTAGACAACTATATAATTAATTATTTTTTATCTATATTTAATGTTTTATGTATGTATTATAAAATTCGATATAATGAGGAATATGAAAAATTTAAAATTCTACAAAAAATTTGGGAAACTAAACAAAGCCTTGAAGAAATAGATAGAGGAGGTAAGTTACGCCGTGACTTGCCCGTGACTTGCTCAAGGCAAGTCACCGAATCCCTGTCCAAATAAACACTACCTGAGACAATGTGCCTCCATTGTACTCAAGTACAAAAATCAGTTCCACTTCCACTTACAATATTTTGTTCCCCCTTTTTTCTGTTCTGTTGTTCTTTCAAATGTTGTCCACTAATAAACATTCAAACGAATGGACAGTTTCAGCTTGTGTATGCAAAATGCTTCTGAAAAAAAAAAGTAAAACATTTTACAGCAATTTTTTTTGGTTGGACTAAACCTCTGTAGAAATTCTTGACCAGATCAAACTGCAGTATCATGGGCTCATGGCAGTTGCAAAGCAATGATTTTTTTAGACCAAAAGCGAAGGCCGTCACCAGATGACAGATGAGTCTCCGTCAGGCAGGCCATACCTATTCCAAATGCAGTCATTAGCCTCTTTCAAGGTAACGTTATAGTGATGCTTAACATACTCTAGCATTATAGTAATGCTTTGCTTACTATAAATAAGAGTGCTGATCTCATTGCCATTCTGACATCATGGCTAATGGTTTATTAATAGTAGTACTCCTATCCATTTGTCAGTAGTTTACGACACGCACACGTCCCTAGGCTTTCTTGGAACTTTAAGATGAGCATTATAAAACTGCTCTTGTCAATGGCTGAATGATGAGAGATTTCAAAGTGAGAGGTTTGTGCTTTTGTTTGTCAAGCTCCTGACCCTGCTTTTCCCAATATTGACGGGAACTTAAAAAGGTAGCCATATTTCAAGTTCCATCCTCTCAAAGAAAGAGGGAATCTTCCAAGTTCCAAAAATCATTAGGCTTTGCTAATACACACAATGACAGAACTCATCCACAGCAATTTGGCAAGAAACTTAATTGATTTTCTCCAAGAATTCAGGAACCTTATCTCTTCTTCTTTTTTTGGCCTAGGAGAAACCTTATTACTACATGCCAGTTGTCTTATATTTGTCGGTTGCAACAAACCAACAATCAGATTAGACATGAGTTAAACCAGAGAAAGAGATGGAATTTTCAGTTGCATCAATACAAAGGCAGAAAGGTGAGGTTGATTTGAGATGATAGTTTTGAATGACATGGCAAATTGGTTGCCAAGATAAGTCTGCATTTATATAGGAGTACGTTGGTTCTGAGATTTTGATCCAGTCAACAATGGCCAGTTCCACTGAAACTAGGATTAGATCACTGTAGCAGAGCAGGTGATGGGGATTGGACACTCAATCAGGTTTTTGCATTGGGCACTTTTTTTTTTTTTGCACCGTCATGGACGGTGGAGTAGCGTCAGATAAGCTCTTCTGTTCACTCTCATGCCTAGTATGTTCATCTGCTGCAGGAACTCTATTCAATCCTGATACTTATCTTCTGTCTATTTTCTCGACAGTGTCATGGAGAGGGAGTTTGCTTTCTGGGATGCGAAGGCTCACTGTGATTTGACCTCTTGAGAGGAATGTGAGAACGTACTGCATCAGATTTTGCAGCCCAGTGCAGCTTCATACAGTACCAAAAACAAAAAAAATGCATCCATGTGTGTTCGTTGCTGAAAAGGTGAAAAGCAGACAATGAAGATCTCAAGTTCTTTTTCTTTTTCTTTTTTGTTTTTCAAAATCGAGGTCTCAAGGTCAGAATCACCATCCATCAGAGCTTCCCTTTGACAAAACATATAAAAGATAAAGGGGGCAACTTGCTCTAACAATCCACGTCATATGCACACTGAACAAAAAATTCAGATCAACATTGGAAAAGCAGATTTCGAATATTTATATTCTCTCAAAACTTGTCAAAATATGTCAAACAGCATGGCTCTGCCCACGGTGTTACATATGCACGGCCATACTGTGAATCTGTTATCAAGATGACCAAAACATAGGTGTGGCGTCGGTTAGGCCCTCATCTTCTAGACTTGGACAGTGGATGTCATTGTCTTGAAGATATGTCTCAAAAAAAAAGTAGGGCCTGACCAATAATGCATTATTGGTTTATTTCTTTCTTACCCTCTCTAGATAAGCTTTTCTTCCTCTTAAAAAAGCTATATATATATATATATATATATATATATATATATATATATATATATATATATATATATATATATATATATAATATAAA
>Ga0182004_10000582_pt1 | contig 23082 bp, 23 predicted proteins | sample Sormic07211540_1_FD_120479 | JGI IMG/M metagenome (GOLD analysis project Ga0182004, IMG submission 120479) | Endophyte microbial communities from Sorghum bicolor roots, Mead, Nebraska, USA - 072115-40_1 MetaG | ecosystem: Host-associated > Plants > Roots > Unclassified | place: USA: Nebraska...
TCCAATCCAAGACGACTACCGGGCCGGCACCAGGCAGTAGAGTAGCCGTAGTGTCCGGCTGCCCTCTCTCATCTCATCCAGGGTTAACCGGGGGAGGCGCGCGTGGGCGCGCTGCATTTGCCTTGTGCCTACGTCGGCGAGTCGCGCGCGGCAGACGAGTCCCGAGACGCCGAACGGGCCTTGTCGTCCGGCCGCCGTCCAAAATCTGGTAGGACGCCGAGGCTGCTTTCGCGGAGCGGCGGGGAGTTGGGACTGTGGATGGAAACCCAGATTTGCACCGGGGCACGCACGCGGTGACAGTCCACAGGCACAACAGCACCATGCGCGCAGCACGTGTGCTCGTGTGTGTACTCTACTCCTCCTAGGTGTTGGCCGCGCGCAGGCGCAGGGGGCGAGTCGTGCACGGCATCAGCTCTGGCCAAACTCCACGGGGCGGGGGGTGTCCGCAAGCCACAGGAAAGTTGTACCGGAGCACGCTGAAATTATAGATTTTTTTATTATTTTAGTATATTTAATACAAATTTTCATAACGGTACTTATATAAAAATCGTCTTCTCTGTACTACTTCCTTAGTTTCTTATTTTTGAATTATAACCTGTTGCAACTTTGTTTAAAGTTAAATTTTGACTAAATTTATATAATACCGCTAAATATCCACAATAACAGTTAGTGCCTGAAGTGTGAAGTCTCTATAGGACATGTCACATGTGTGCTCATAATAGAATTATTCAAACATGTAAATAATGATATGTTTTTTCTTTTTAAAAGTTGTGAACTAATTTGACCTGTACAAAGCTAAAGTTAAATATAATTTGGAATACAAGTGTATGATTTTACTCTTTCCATCTCAAATAATCAGCTTCCGAATTTTCTAAGTCAATGTGTAAAGTTCGATAAAATTTGTTGGGAGAAAATTCATTAGCTATAAAACAAAATTAATTCCATTAGATACAGAAATATATTTTTATAGTTTACTTATTTGGTCTTATATGGATTTTGTGCCATCTACGGATGTGATCTCTTGAAGTCGTCCACAGGAGGACGACGGAGCGTTATTTTTTATAAACTTTGTGGAATATTTTTTTAATAAAAAAAATCCGAATGAAAGTGTATTAAAGAAAAAAAGAAAATTCCACGGCTCGGTTTGATCTGCTCTTGTGCCGGCCCAAATGTTTGTGTATACCGGTATGGGCCGAAAAACCTGAAAAGTCCACAGCCCCTCACCGGTCCGGCCCATATGTTTTCTTCCTTCGCCTGCTCCCCTCCACTTCAACCGACCTTCCCTTCTCCAACTTTACCAAGCCGGCCCAGCCCAGACCAGCCCATCCGAAGAGGCAACACGCGCTGTGCCTCTCGAATCTCTCCGACCGCGAGGGGCACCACCGGTCGGTCGCCGCCGGTGCTGCGGCCGCGAGGAACTTGCGTGGGGCGACGCGCCCGGCTGCTTGGGCAACTGGGCGGAGCAGTCGGGTCGGCTACCGCCGGCTGGTCTTCTAAGTAGGAACCTCTTCCGGCGGGGGTGTCAGGTCTGAGCTGATTGGGGATCCGGCACCGCATCGCCAGGAGGGGATAGCCAGCCATGGCAGCGAGGCAGCCGCCGCCTTCGTCTGCCTCCGCGCCCGCCGCGGGGCTCTCCATGAAGGAGTACCTCAAGAGGTACCAGTCAGGCCCGGGCGCTGACGGCGACCAGAAGAAGGCGAAGAAGAAGACGAAGAAGAAGCCCAAGCCCACCGCTGGAGGAGGCGGGGTGCTCATCGTTGACGAGGACCCCGTGTGGCAGAAGCCCGTGCAGGTGGAGGAGGAGCCCGCGTCGTCAGGTGCGTTGCCGTCCTGAACCCCCGAAACCCTAAATCGTAGCGCGTGCTCTGGATGGATTGGTGGTGGAATTCTGAATTTGGGGTCGCTCTCGTGGTTGCAGGTGACGAGAAGCCTCTGGTTGACGAGGACATCGAGGTGAAGCGGATGCGTCGCCTGGAGGCGATACGCGCGGCAAGGCCGTACAATGCTATTGCCGAGGACGGCAGTGGGTGGGTTACCGTGGCCGCCCCGGAAGAGCAGGGCGGTGGGTCCACCCGCCAGCTCAGGAACGACACGCCGTCGCCAGAGCAGGGAGGTGCTGTGAGGGAGGACCTTTCTCCTGTGCGGCGGAGGCAGCGGCGTGACACACCCTCACCTGTGCAGGGTGATGCTGCTGGAAAGGATTTGTCACCACCGAGACAGAGGCGGAGACGCCAGGACACGCCATCACCAAAGGGCAGTGGTGCAGGGGACCAGGATGATATGTCACCACCACGGAAGTCTAGGCGGAAAAAAGACCCTTCACCACCAAGGAAGGGTGCTCGTCATATCTCTGAGGAGCCCCAGGATACCTCGCCACCCAGGAGACGTAGGAGACATGATTCAGAGGAGCCCCAGGACACCTTGCTACCAAGGAGGCGTGTGAGACATGATTCGGTGGAGTCTGAAGACATTTCTCCACCTCGGCGACGGACACGGCAGGACTCAGAGGGGCCTGAAGACATCTCACCACCACGGAGGAGCAAGCACCAGGACCCTGAAGACATCTCACCACCACGGAGGAGGAAACACCAGGACCCTGAAGACATCTCACCACCACGGAGGAGGAAGCACCAGGACCCTGAAGACATCTCACCACCACGGAGGAGGACGCACCAGGACCCTGATGGTGATTTGTCACCCCCAAGAAGAAATAATTTGGGGCAAAGTCACAAATCTGCAACGGATGAGTTATCTCCACGTAAGAAGAGAGACACTTCTCCCTCAAGGAATAGTAAAAAGGAAAGAGCCTCAAAACACGTGATGAAAGCTGGACTGATGACAGCAGAGGAAGTTAAAGAGGACATAAGAAAGATTAAGGAGACTGAGATGGCTAAGTGAGTGACAACTTCACATCTTGGAACAGAGATGCTTGCCATTGATTTAAATTTGTAATATGTTTATTTGTCATTTTGTTATTAGGTTTGCGTCACAGGATCCTTCGCTGGTTGGGAAAGGTGCAAAGGCAGTATTCAGAGATAAGGAAGGTATAGGATGAATGCAGTATGCACATTGTACAGCTGTGTATTGGCTGTTTACCCATATAATCATTCTAGTTTCTTATGCTAACATTGTTTTGTGATGTTTTCCAGGAAGGCGGATAAGTGAAGAAGAAATGCGCAAGGCAAAGGAACCTGAGAAGCCAAAGGTAGATAGATATTCTTCAATGAATTTCTATTTTCTAGTCTTATGTTTCTCGTCCTCTCTCGCCTCTGAAATATTCTGTAGCTATTTGAATTGCAATTTGCAAATATGGCTCTACCTGTACAGTTCATAGATTGGGAACAACTTCTTCTGCAACTTATTTATCTTGAACCCTGACTTTGTGTAAATTAGGACATAGTTCTTTTTTTTTCTGAAAATGAATTAATAAGTATGTCATGAAACTTCTTTCTTTCTGCCGGTGTCATGAAGTGGAATTTTCTCTAAGCGCCAAATGATCAACTGTTCATATGATTAGGATGTACAACAGTCAACAGGACACCAAATTACTGACAAATTAGCTTATTGTCAACAGCTACCCACACTTATAGTACTAGTGTTAACAGTCAAAACAGAGTGAAGGCTTATGACTGCAATTTAACCACTCTGGTACTTGTATTGTAACTATCTGTCCAAAAGCTCATTTTAGCTAATGCCCCATGTTGTACTTATTGGCAGGAAATACATATAGAATGGGGTAAAGGGTTGGTTCAGAAACGAGAAGCTGAGGCTAGATTAAAAGAGATTGAAGCTGAGAAGAAGAAACCTTTTGCTCGAACAAGGTACTTAGGATATGGTGCCTATTTCTCTTTCCTCTATCTACTCTTTGTCCAATTGAATGTGAATCTGTCTAACCTTCTTTTGCGTGTATTTGATGTTGAACTTTTTCTGCTTGCAGGGATGACCCTGAGCTTGACAATATGCTAAAAGAAAGAATCCGATGGGGTGATCCTATGGCTCATCTAGTCAAGGTAACTGCACTGCTGCAGTATTTGATTTGGAGTGGCTTGGTTCAATCTGTCAACACTTCGTCTATATGTTTGTGGATAATGGCTGATATGTGTGCTAATGCATTGCAGCGGAAAGATCCAGAATTTATTTTGGAAGACTTGGGAGATGATGAAAAGATGAAAGAATCTGGTTTCATAGTACCCCAAAATGTACCTCCTCACAGCTGGCTGAAACGTGGAGTGGATGCTCCTCCAAACCGCTATGGCATAAAACCCGGTCGACATTGGGACGGCGTGGATCGCAGTAATGGTACGTTCCTTGCAATGTCACTATCAACTTTATCTTATAGCCTCATGCAGCATGTGAGTGGTAAAAAAAGATTACTGGGGTTTGAATATCACTACCATGTGTATATGCAGGCTTGTATCACAGTAGTTTAGGATTCACGTTGTGCTTATGTGGAGATTTTGCATGATGTTTCTTTTAAGAGACTGTAGTGTATTGGTTGCAAATATAGATTAGGCCTGTTCAACCATGGTTTAAGCTGGTTTTGGAGACCAGCGCCGATCAAACTGTTTATTGCCAGGTTAGACGGTTAGTTTTGCAGGTTGAGCAGTTTAAGCCCAGTTGTCTCCTTCCTCGAGCACATGCACGGGTTGTCACATGATGCTGACCGTCCCAGAGGTCACTGTTGGCTTCTCCGTGTGTGTGGTGGCTTTGCGCACTGGCCAGGCTTGAACACTGATCATCACCAATTTCTGGTCGACACCACAGAAAAAGCAGCTGCAATTAATGAGTTCACATTGCTGCAATGCCCCTTTCCTCACTATGGCATCGCAAGTAGTTAACAAACTCCTTCCCACGTTGTTTTGACCCTCTATAGGCCTTCCTTCATTCCTCCCAGTTTGTGTTTCGGCAATCATCAGATTGAGGACATGGCTTTGCTGGTTCACTTGCAAACCAGGCAAACCCGTATGAAACCATACATATGGTTTGGTCTGGACTCTGGACTGGTTCTGCAGGTTGTGGTTTCCCACTGCGAACAGGGCTGATATGGATTAGTCATTTGTATGTGACAACTGACAGTAGGAGAAAACTCATCGTTTTAACCTGCCCAACAACTAATAGTCATGTGCCAGGTTTCTGTTTCCTCACACAATTAATCAGTTTGTTCATTTTCATATCAACTAGCTTGTATGATTGTATCCACTAGGTTTTTATGAGCTTGGCAGAATATGCCATCTAGCTATGTGTCCATATAAGAAATGTGTTTTTGAGCTTAACACAATGTGCATTCTCATTAGTGTGAATTTCATTGGGTAGGCTAACCTGGGAGCCCGTTTACAAGTGTTGGCAGAATATTAAATTTCAAGCAAGAAATGTCTGGATGAACATGGTTGGGAAGCATAATATAAACTTTGAAAATACTTGCTATCAGTTTTTCCTTCTGTCATATCTTCCAGTTTCACTACACCAACTTTATCTGGTGTTATTTATGTATCTGCAGGGCATATCTTGCTTGTTGTGTGCTTTCAAAATTGTTATCCTTCTTCCTTGCAAAAAGATAAAAAATAATTGTTATCCTTCTGGACAGCTTGTAAATCTGGTAGCTGGTTCTAATTTCACCTCCACTTTTTGTCTCCAGGGTTTGAGAAGGACATGTTCAAGCTGAAGAATGAGAAGCAAGCAATGGAGCAAGAGGCCTATCTTTGGTCTGTCTCAGATATGTGAGCCCAAATGTTGTCTCTTACGAGAGGAATACTGTGGTCTAAAGGAAGAACGAAGAACCAATGAAGACCTTTCACACGATTTTCTTTTTCTTACACCAAATGACATCTTTAGTGATGCTGTGCTGGTAGCTTGAATATATATTTTTTCCCCTGGAAAGCTCGATGAAGCTGCATTTGTTGGAAATCTCAAATCTGTTACTACCCTTTGTCATCCTTCACATTTTGTAATATAGACGAACGTACTGAAAAAAAAACACAGGTTTTGGAGTAGTTCAAAAGATGAGATTTTACTGTCACTTTCTGGTTTCGATGTGTATAGCTTGTCTTAGCAGCTGTCGCTGTTTAAATTGTGGAGTATTTGAGAGTCCCTAAGGCCTTGTTCGTTTTAGCTGGATTGGCCTGTTTTAGGCCCGTTTCTGGCGGATTGCTGCGGTCCCTTTTTAATCCAGATGTGAATGGGAATGTACGTTTTTAACCCGGTGAATGGAGCAATCAAGATACGTTCAATAAGGCATGCGCTGTTTTGAGAGAGAATTGCACTGCAAGGTGCAGCTTTGGAATTCCCTCGACTTAAGCCATTGCAGCACTTGAACAACCCCCCCACCCCCCACAAAATTCAACCATTTGTAGTTCTCCCCTGTTTTAACCGTGCATGTTTTTTTTTGAACACCCCCCAAATTACGCATGTTCCTTTGCCATGGCCTGAGAAGGTGGAGTTTTTTTAAAAAAAACTGGAGATTTACCAGTGCTATTAGTGCTAATCTAATGTGTGACACCGCCGTGACATTGGTAGCCGTTTTGAGGTCTCTGACCGATCCGCGCAACGAAACAACAAACCGTTTTTCCTGTTTCCACGCGTCCACCCACACGCAAGGTCGCGTCGTCGTGAACCCGCGGGCGGAGAAGAAGGGGGACACGCAGGCAGGCACAGCCACCGCTGCCGGCGGCGCGAGATCGAGGAAGGAGGGGATCCCACGCTCCCCTGCCGCGCCGCTCGAGGTCGAGTGCCGAGCGAGATGGTGAACGCCTTCTTCCTCTTTTGCGGCTGCGTGGACCAGGCCAGCGTGGCGGTGGTGGAGAAGTGGGGCCGCTTCCTCCGCCTCGCCGACCCGGGCCTCCACTTCTTCAACCCCTTCGCCGGGGAGTGCGTCGCGGGCGCCCTCACCACCCGCGTCCAGTCCCTCGACGTCCGCGTCGAGACCAAGACCAAGGTCCGTCCGTCTCGCCGCCTTCCCCTTATGATATCCCTCCTGCTCTACTAGGCTTACCTTCTCGATCGCGCGTACACTGCGATTGGTTTCCACACTTTCTAGCCGGATTGCCCGTGTCCCGTTCTTGGAGATCTTGCTTTGCTCGGTGACAGATTTCTCAGTGCTTCCTGTGCTATATTGGTGACTATTGTTGAGATCGGGTGGGATTGCATCGTGCTGGGATTGGGGATCTGTGTTTGGTCCGGCACACCGTCACCACCCGTGTCTCTATTAATTACTTCATTAAGGGGATTGGAATTGCTTCATGGCCTGTGGAGTAGTAGCGGTACCCTGTTTTTGGTAGGCGCAGTTAGTCTAATGCGCGGCTGTGGGATACTGGAAGAACATCGTTGATGGCATTATCCAACAAGTGAACTGTACATATCTAGTATAAATCAGCGCATTAGCAGTACCCTGTTTTTGGTAGAGTAGTTAGTTTAATGCGCCGCTGTGGGATACTGGAAGAACATCGTTGATGGCATTATCCAACAAGTGAACTTTACATATCTAGTATAAATTGGTCAACTGTTGAGTAGCCATTTTTGTGCTTGTTTTCGAAGTATGGCATTTACAACACTATTAACATTTGCCCACCATATGTTTGTCTGCCTCTAGTTCCTTCGCAATGAAGTGAAATATCCTTTGCCTATGGTACTTGTTGCTTCTTTTCTTGTTGAAACAATTGTGTGGCGTCCTCTTCCTTTGCAGGATAATGTCTTTGTCCAGCTGATCTGCACAATTCAGTACCGTGTTGTCAAGGAAAATGCAGATGATGCATTCTATGAGTTGCAGAATCCCCAACAACAAATTCAGGCCTACGTCTTTGATGGTGAAAATTATTAGCACCGAGTTCTTGGTTTTGTACTGTTTCTCTTAATTATAACCTGACACTTGTGTATTTTTTTTATGAAAATAGTTGTCCGGGCCATAGTGCCAAGAATGAATCTGGATGATCTCTTTGAGCAGAAGAATGATGTGGCCAAAGCTGTACTGGAGGAGCTTGAAAAGGTAATTTAGAGGCCTGTTTTAAATACTGGTATGGTAGGGGTTTGGCTTGAAATCATTGATTCTGCTTGCAACTCCAGTGACACACCTTGCCATTCTCCTGGTGATAATTTCAAGGAGTTAACTACTCTGCCTATACTCTGCTTTTGATTCACAATTTGTTTGGTGATTACTGTAGCCCTTGTTTTGTTTTTCTGGTTTGCCCTATGTGTATCCCTACAGTGTAGCTTTGGTTCAGTACATCCTAAACATGCTGTTTCGGTGGACCTCTTTATTTCCAGTACTGGTTTTAGCATGTGTATTAAAAGGACAGTTTCGTAACTATTTGATGAACTTGGTTGTGTGATAAGTACTGTAACGGTCCATAGAAAACCAACATGCTTATCTGTTTTGGCACCATATTTGTTTCCGATGAAATCAGAATCTTGTCTGGTTGATATTTAGCCTTTGTCCGATTCTGTTGCTATTGTTTAGTTTTGTCCTCAGCACATTGTTTCCTCTGTATTATTGGCAATGTCTTGTAGTCTGAGGTTATGTCATCTCTTGAGAGAGTAATCCAATGTTCTACTGTACCTTTTCTTGTATGACCTACCACATATGGCTGTTCTATATCTTACCTGGCAAATTCAATAAACTCTTGCTGTTGTCCAGGTGATGGCAGCTTATGGTTACAGTATTGAGCACATTCTCATGGTCGATATCATCCCTGACGCTGCTGTTCGCAAAGCAATGAACGAAATAAATGCAGGTATTATGCCATTTCTGTGCATGTGAGAATTGCCTCCAGGTTATGCAGCTTGTGAAATGTTTACTGAACTCTGCAGTGTTCCTGTTAAGTTCAAACTTTCTGGTGGTTTAATGCTATCTTCTGTAGACATGCTTCCTTTTTCTATATCCAGTAAGTAGCATTTTCTTTCATTTGCATCTGTGCTCACTTAAGTGATCAACTCCTATCACAGCCCAAAGGCTCCAGCTGGCAAGTGTTTACAAAGGAGAAGCAGAGAAGATTCTTATGGTGAAGAAAGCGGAGGCAGAAGCCGAGGCGAAATACCTTTCTGGTGTCGGTATCGCCAAACAGCGGCAGGCGATAACTGATGGCCTCAGAGAGAACATCCTGAACTTCTCACACTCGGTGTCAGGCACCAGCGCGAAGGAAGTCATGGACCTGATCATGGTCACGCAGTACTTCGACACCATCAAGGAGCTCGGTGATGGCTCCAAGAACACCACGATCTTCATACCCCATGGACCGGGCCACGTGAAGGACATCAGCGAGCAGATCCGCGATGGCATGATGCAAGCCTCAAGTAGCAATGTGTAAATCACCTATAGTCCTACACGTGGATTGGAGGCGTTTCAGCTCGGGATGAGGTCTCGAGTACCATGTTCATAGTATTAGATTGTTATTAGTGGTAAATAATGAGTGCTGGGGCTTTCGGCAAGTCTGGAGTTGTTTGCGGCCTTAAAACTAGTGAGGTTGAATTTTCTGTAAAAAATGTGTTAGCCCGAATGCTCGACCTTACACGTTCTTTCCAGATACAAGTCATAGCGAGCAGAGTTTAATATATAGTGATATCTTTGTGCTGGAAATTATTTACGTGGTTCTACACTTGTACTTCTGTAGTTTTGCATGCTTGTTGCTGTCAGAGGCACATAAACAGAGTCTTTAAGATTTGGTTATTACGCAATGGTGTGTTCGTCACACCATCACCAGCTGCATCAGATTGCTGGTTGTGTTCAGTCACAGGTTATGAACAGTGTCAGATTGCTGATTGTAAACAAAACCAGCTGCATCAGATTGCTGGTTGTGCTCAGTCACAGGTTATGAACAGTGTCAGATTGCTGATTGTAAACAAAACCGCAGATGCAAAACCACGCTGAATTTGCATGGGCTACATATTTGGGACAACACCAAGCTTTGCAAATTTCACGCTGAATTTAGCTACATATTTGGGACAACACCAAGCTTGCAAATTCACGCTGAATTTGGATGGGCCACACATTTGGCAGTTGGCACAACACCAAAGCTTGCAGTTTCAGGTGCGCTAACGATCGACCCAACGTGCATGCAACAAAGCTGCAACTCGCCAACTCCCTCCCTCTCCCGTCGGCGAGCGAGACAGACGCGCGCACCTGCCTGCCCATGGCGTCCTCTCTCTCCCCTCTCCTCCCAGCGGGAATCGCGGCCGGCCCCCTCCCTCCACCCCTCCCCACCGCGCGGGCATGCGTGCACGCACCCACTGCGTCGATCGCCATTTCTGGCCCCGGCTAAATCAGGATATAGACTAGTGAGAGAGCGACAAGAGGCGGAGGAAGAGGAGGAGGAGGTGCTGCATGCTGCTGCTGCGTTGGTGGTGGCTGTGGAGGTGCGGAGATCGTCGATCGGTCGCTGCGGTTCGTCGGCGGCGGTGTTGAGATGTCGATGGACTTCGGCGCCCCGGCGGATGATCCCAAGGTCTTCCGCAACATCTGCCGCGACCGTACGTCCACACCCCTGCCACACGCGCTTCTGATGTCGACTCTTCCTAACATCATCTTGTACTTTACAAATTGACGATCCGACGGCTCAATTTCTCTGTTGTTTGTGTTTCTCCCTCAGGGATACTGAAGGACTTGCTCAAGCCTGACAAAGATAAGGAGACCAAAAGCTCATGGAAGGTAATATTTTTGTTGTGCGTGCACAAACAGCTTGATTTATGCAAACTCTGTTGTTACTGCTTCATGTGTTCTGTTTCCTGCTATCTTTTCTTTTTAATGAAACGCTGCAGATTCATACTTTTGAGAGACTGTATCCTAGATTAGGACGTATATCATTTCACATGGATATTCGGATTTTTTGTGCAACATTTATGAATTATGTATGATCCTTTCTCACAATGTGTGACGATCTTGTCTCATGCTACTGGTATTCTAGGGACCTTCAAAAGTTTAAGCCCTTTTTAAATTAGTTTCATTGGTCATTATGGTTTACGAGTGGGAAAGCGAAACAATTATTATGTCATTTCCATTTGTCATATTTGTAGGTTCTTATAATGGATAAATTTACAGTGAAGATCATGGCTTATGCTTGCAAGATGGCAGAAATTACCGATGCTGGGATTTCACGTAAGTTTCCAAGACCTTTGATGAATAATCATTTAGCAGGAAAATATGTGGTAGTGACTATATGTTCTTCCTACTGTATTTACTTGGGATGCATCTTACTCTTTTCGGCCAATAACACTTGATGTTCAATTTATGTTTGTGAAGTAAGATAGTTAAGTAAGCTTATTGTCATATCCTGCAGTTGTAGAAGATCTGTTCAAGAGAAGGGAGCCAATGCCTTCAATGGATGCAATATACTTTCTTCAGCCACTGAAAGAAAAGTAATTTTTGACAGCCTTTGGCCTTTTCTTTTGTCTTCTTGAGTTTAATATTTTCCGTCAGTCATATTGGATTTTTGCCTTTTAATATAAACATCTCAATATGAATCAACTGTTATTCCCTGGTTCACATGACATCAGCTTTTGCTGGTTCTCCAATGATGAAGTACCTATGCGGTCAAAAGCCACCCTCTGTGGCGCTATCTAATTTTCCATGTAGTCAATTTATACGCCATATCATATTGAGGCCTCTTCTCTGATACTGTGATATATGCATTTTGCAATCTGCAGTGTCATAATGCTTCTGTCTGACATGTCTGGGAGATGTCCACTTTACAGGAAGTATGTTTGCATTGCCATTTCAATTTGCTGCTAAAGTATCATTTTCAAAAGCTTCTGATGTAAAAAATTTACTAACACATTGATGATTTCACTCCGAATGCTAGGGCATACATCTTCTTCAGCTCACCGATTCCTAAAGAATTGGTAACTTACATAAAGAATGACAGTAGTGTAATACCACGCATCGGTGCACTAAGAGAGGTAAGTTACTTCACAATGTATCTTTCACTGTTTTGAGCTTTGGCAGAAGTTCCTTTTAATGCTGTTATTTCATTAATTGCAGATGAATTTGGAATTCTTCGCTATTGACATGCAGGTATTCAACCTTTGGTCTATTCCATTTCAGTGCATTCTGAGACAGATCTATGAATTTTGTCTCCGTTTTGTTGGTTGCTGCCTCGGAAAAGTACCATAAGCTGATTCTATTATTTCTTTATTTTTGGGTTAGTATCAAGTATCAATGTTCAATAAAAATATTGTACATAGGGTATGACCATTGTAGAGGTTATACAGAGCAAGTGGATGCTGGCATGAAACAATGCCATCGTTAGATTTGTTAGACACTTTGGAGCTTCTGCTTGCACTGCGAATCAAAATTAAATGGTTCAAAACTTTATGAGGATATGCTGTACATATTCATAATGTCCTTGAAAGTAAAATCATGGAAATGAATGTAACTGAACATGTTGGGTGCACTTGTATTTGCATGTTATTGTGTCTTGCTCTTTGTCTATAATACAATGCTTATTGTATTTCACTTTATATGCCATATATGTAGGGCTTTGTAACCGACCATGATATGGCCCTGAATGATTTATACGGCCCGAGTGAGCAAAATTCCAAAAAGTTCAACGATACTATAAGCACAATGGCTACTCGCATTGCAACTACATTTGCATCATTGAAGGTATGTTGCCAAACTTCATTTGCTATGCTCTATTCATGCCCACAGTTGATTATTAGTAGAAACTTCCATGTGTTTTGTCATGCTAAGGTATTATAGCTCTTCCATAAAGGGAAACCAGTGTAAAAATCAGAAGAAAAGGCACTAAATTCTGAGTATATTGTTCATAGCATTCCTACTTGTTTGATTCTATGTTGATGAACATGTTAGCCAGTGGGATGCTGCCATTCTGATATGTGCTCATTTCCTAGATCTTGATAAGCACCTGCACGTTTTTTTTTTTTTTGCTTGATCTGCATTACAATTTACCTGGGCCATCACCTCGTGTTGGATTGGATCATTACACTCCAGATGTGCAAACCCAAAACCCCTCACTTGTGAATTTATGCATACACAAAAGAATGTTACATCAGCATACCCTAGATGAAATTTTATTTCTTGAACACGCAGGAGAGCTGCGTATCATTGCAGTAAAAGAAGAAGAGATTTACAGCACACCCAAACACCCCTAAAAGAATTTAGGGGTGTTTGGTGTTTTGTAACCCTAGATGGAGGTTAGAACCTTGATATAAATATATTGATAGCAACTATGAAGTAGGAATACATGGTTCTGGAACCATTTTTAGAATATTAGATGCTGAGCAGCTATGAATATCTCCTGTCTTACTTAGCGATAGAACTATGTTGGTGTTTAGCCTCTATTGCCTTATCTATGAATAAAGTAGTCTTATTACTCTCTTTTTCTCATTGAACATGAAAGTTGATTGACTACTTTGCAGGAATTTCCATGTGTGCGGTATCGGGCACCAAAAGGAGATGGTTCCACAAAAACTAAATTTGATATGGTTCCAAAGTGGCTTGCTACCGCTGTTTGGGATATTGTGTCAAAATATAAATCAACTATTCCTGAATTTCCCCAGAAGGAGACATGTGAACTGCTAATTGTCGACAGGCCCATAGATCAGGTGCTAAAGAATACACTGAATGCTAAAACACTTTAATAACTTGTTCTCTTAAAAATACAGCAAAAAACTTCAATTTATTCATTACAGCTTACAACAATTTCATATGACTGCAAAGATAGCACCTGTTATTCATGAATGGACCTATGATGCAATGTGCCATGATCTACTCGAAATGGATGGCAACAAATACATATATGAGGTAATTGCCATATCATATTATTAGTGAGATACAAATTCTCTTTAGATTTCTTATATATTAGTGTTATTTTGCAAGGTATCAAAGATGGATTCAGAACCCGAAAAGAAGGAATCTTTATTAGAGGATCATGATCCTATTTGGCTTGAACTTCGCCATGCTCACATAGCTGATGTAAGTTCTATGTATTATATTTGTGTATTCTAATTGCTTAACTTTTTTCTGGTCTATTATTCCTAACATTAATTAAAATGCCAGGCTAGTGAGAGGTTGTATGAAAAGATGAATAATTTTGTTGCCAAGAATAAAGCAGCACAACTTTCAAGGTGCATAACCTTTCTCACTTTTGAATGTTATTGCAAATATATTTTTAATCCATGGTGTATTGTAGTACAGTAATAGATAATATGCCTTTCAACTATGAGCTACTGGTACTTTTCACAGTTCTAGGCTGCTGAGAGCATTCATATTGTACTTCACCTTTTGCATACCCAGATACCCCTTGTGCTAGATATTTATCTGTGACACAATTATGAAAAGTTCACATATGATTTTGTATTCATCACTTGGATAACTTATTTTGTTCGGACCTGAATTACACTTTTCTAAGACAAGTGGTACTAAAATAGTCTTAGTTTGTAATTTAATATAGGTCTATCAGTTGCTGGTGGCGCGGTATTTGCTGATTAGATCAGATGATGTATTATATTTCATAATAATAATTGTGATGTTTTCATTTTCAACTAGAGATGGTGGTGAAGTCTCAACAAGGGATCTGCAGAAAATCGTTCAAGCATTACCGCAATACAGTGAGCAAGTTGAGAAATTGACACTACATATAGAGGTAGATGATTGCTTTAAAATAATATCTGTATACATGTTTAATGTCTTCATGTTTAATTTTTGTATTCACAAGTCATAAGGTAATATTTCCTATGTTTATAAGTTTACAAGAACTTTCATATAGACACAAAAGGAAAATATTATATTATCAGTAAAATATATTATGTTCTGGACTTCTGGTAGATAACTTATGAAGGGACACTAAAAGATGGTCCCGGTGCAATAGATTCCATCCATGTAACCACATTGTGGCCTCAGTAGACAGTAGGTAAATACATTATTTATAACATGATAAATGAAGTGCCATTACCATTCGTTTCACATTTTCAATGCTTTGCTCACCTAGCTAAGCCTAGCACATGGTTCAAAGCAAGCAATTGTTGTTTAAGACACTTGTTTCATATTAATATATTTTATATTTACTTTTTGCAGCATATGGTTCTGTGTCTTTCCTTTGAACAATCTCTTTTGCCTCAACTCTAATTTCAAATGATAAGTTCTAAAACTTTCGTTCATTCTCTTGTTCAGATTGCTGGAAAAATTAACAGGTGTATCAGGGAGTATGGGCTCCGTGACATTGGGCAACTGGAGCAGGATTTGGTTTTTGGAGATGCGGGAGCGAAAGAAGTGATCAGTATCCTCAGGTCAAAGCAGGTTTGTACAGAGAGAAACAAAAAACAGGCTTGCTGCTAAGTTGCTGTCATTTGATTTTGTTCTTTGCTTGACATGCTTGTTCCATTATTAAGGATATGAGTCCAGAAAACAAAATGAGGTTGCTGATTATATATGCAATTGTATATCCAGAGAAGTTTGAAGGTGACAAAGGGGAAAAGTTGATGCAGGTATTTCACGTCAAATTTTTATTGCTTATATGCACTACAATGATGGCATCAATACTGCAGGCCTGCTTACACTTCTAGAGAGACGTCAAAGTTCCAGATACAAAAATACACGTACAATCGCAGAGGAAGTAAAACTCTGCTTACACTAATTATGAGCATGGGCATATAAAGTGTTGCCAGAGAGACTAGATATCTAGAAGGCACACTTATATTTTCTAGTTGATGGCTCTTGCAAAACTCCCCTACGCCTCTCCTATATTAGTAATATCTATCTTCTAGATTAACCTCCACAATCTAGATTGATGTAAACCTATGTTGGACCATACTAGGGCTCTTATAGAGACTATTAACTTCACTTTGCAATATGGAAGGTTTACATGAACGAAGCTTATTCTATCATTTAGATCTTTATTGAAAAGTTATAGAAGTATTATATCTAATTTTCTGTTGAAAATTTCCATGTTATGCTGTCATAGCTATATGATACAGAGCCAACTTATTGACATGCAGCTAGCGAAGCTTCCACATGATGATATGGATGTAATAAACTGTTTAAGTTACTTGGATGGTTCAAATACAAAAAAGTCATCAAGGACTGGTACTTTCTCTCTCAAATTTGATGCCCAAAAGGTAAGCTTATGTTTTTTTGTGTACAAAGGTGAAGTCATGACTTCGTTAGAAAAAACATACTTTATACAACCTTCCCGTCTATTAACATTTTTTTTTTATTGCAGAAGAAAAATGCTGCCAGAACAGACAAACATGATGGTGAGGAAACATGGGCTTTATCACGTTTTTTTCCGCTTATTGAGGCACGTGATTACTAATCTTTCCTTGTCTACAATCCTTACCGATTTACATCAAGAATCGCTTATAATTGCTGAAAATATTTTTTTAGTTTATGGCCAAGTATTTAGTCCTTATTCCTGGGAATTTTTTTCAAGGACATGTGCTCTTCTTTACTTGTTCCTTGCATGGGTTTTCTTCTAAATTTTGGTTACATGCTGAACTATCAGTTGTAATAGTTGGAGTTCCTTGCTTCACTAACAGGAGCTGATTGAGAAACTGAGCAAGGGTGAATTACCTCTAAAAGAGTACCCATCTATGAGTGAACCAAGTTCTGCTCCTCAAGGTGCCACACAAACTGCATCATCAACTGCACGACCAGCACAAAATCAACCAATGTCTATGAGATCAAGGCGGACACCAACATGGGCAAAATCTCGAAATTCTGATGATTCTCAATCAAGGTAGTAATTAGACATAATATTCTATTTGACCCACTCGAGCAATACGAAATCCATTTACATATCCTGTTTTGGTCACCTAACCGCTTTATTATCATGGTAAATTGGATTGACAGTGATTCTTCAGTCCTGAGACACGCATCAGGTGACTTCAAGAGGCTAGGAAACCGGATTTTTGTCTTCATGGTTGGTGGAGCTACTAGATCTGAAGTATGTCTTGTGCTTATACTACATAAAAAAGATACAAATTCCCAATCTGGTTGGCATATTATAAAATATTTATCATTTCATACTTCAATGAATCAGTTGCGCACGGTGCACAAGCTTACAATGAAAATGAAGCGTGAAATTGTCTTGGGCTCTTCTAGCATCGATGATCCTCCACAATTTATTTCGGTATAAACTCAATTTCTCTTCAAGGTTCTACTATTTTCATTTTCATCAAATCTTTCCACTGGACTGCTGAAATTCATCCTGCTATGTTCATGCAACGACTCTGCAAGTGCAGAAGCTCAAGTCGATAGGTAGTGCTACTAAGACCTAGCTTGTATGCCGAGTGATGAAATGGATTATTACCCTATAGTACTCAGTATAAGGTACATTCCCTTCTTATTTGCTCCCTGTCTTTCAGTACTAAATTAATTGGTTAGAAGTATATGTAACAGGTTTGCTTTTGCAGCTTACAGTAGACATACTTCACCAATGAACAGTTCTACATTTTACCAGGATGACGTTGTCGATTGTCACTAGTGACCGATTGTCTATCGAACTAATCACAGTTATTCTTCTTTATTTTTTTTGAATTGAGGAAGTGAGCTGGCGTATCTGGTTGTAAAATAAGAAATACGCAGTATGTGCAAAACATTTTGTCTGTTTTTTGATGTTCTTGTTGACAAACAGATTAATAGAAAAGTCATTAGGACGGTTTTTGCAAAAATATTTAGTCTAAATTTGATGTTTGTATGATATATAGAAACCGTATTGCACGAATCTAAAACAAAATATGGATAAGATTGAGTATGGAGGGATACAAAATACTCTCATGGCCGCATTATTATTTGTTAACCCCATTGCCACTCGGCTTCCTTTGCTTGCTCCCAACTATAACAGGTTACTCTGGGAGTACCCTTTTGACTAAGGACCTTCACCATCACTGTAGTAATCTAAGACTTTATCTGAAGACGGTCCCAATAACCGAGGGTATGCACAAAGTCCATAAAAACATAGGGAAAAAAACTGAAGATCAAAGAACTGAAACATGAAAACACATGTTTGCATTCATATAGCTATTAGTTAGCAACTAATAATTAGCTCTTTAGGATCAAACAGGTCCAGCTAATAGTCTACCTAATTTCTAGCTAATACACAACTAACAACTATCTTACTAGTTGGGCCAAACCAGCTAATAGTTCGCTAACCAATATTAGCTATGAGCTATTAATTAGCTTCGTAACTATTAGCAGCTAATGGATCAAAAAGGCCCTAAATATATACATAATTAACTCATATCTCCTGAGTACTTCAAAGAGTATATATTACAGGTGCATTGACCAAGATTAGGTAATACAGACCTAGTTTCCAAAAGTTCTGCCTACCGGCCTTGCCTGCAACTGCACCATAAGGTCATCAACCTCTTGTTGCAAGCACTAACTGCATCCCGATGGGTTCGCATCACCGATGTGGCAGTGCCCCCCATTAGCTGCTGCTGCTACTGCTTCATCTGTCAGCTCAGTCGGGAAGATACCCAGTCGCTCAGCAACAACCTCAACACCGTCCGGGGTCGAATTGTCAATCGAGAGCTTGTCGCAGGGAGCATTGAAGGTATCACACAAGTCTGCAATCACATAAATAGCTCGTGCTACATCGATCGATAAATAAAACAATATACAAGTGCTGAGAATAAGTCATGGGTTTACCAGCAGCTTTCTTCTTGGCATCCTGGAACCTCCGGCTGAGGGAATCACGATCTGCACGCACAATGTCAAGCTCCCTAGACAGATCACTGGCCTTCTTCTCAAAAGCTACAAGGATTCGAACCAGATTACAACCCATAACATATCCAAATTAGAAACAACTCTGGAGATCAGAAGAAATTTAATTTACCTCGAGCAACCTCGCTCTCCTGCTTCAATTTAACTTCTAGATCCTTGTTCTCTTGCTTCAATTTAACTTCTAGATCCTTGTTCTCCTGCTTCAATTTAACTTCCAGCTCCTTGTTTTGCTGCTTTAATTTAACTATCAGCTCGGAGGCGCGTTTGAACCTGAGAGTGATTTCAGCGAGTCTAGTCTCGAAGAACGTCGTGGCCTCCTTGACCTTCTCCCAATCGACCTCGACGCGCTCCATCTCATCATCGATCTCCCATAACAGGTTGCTCTCCATGTCCTTCATCTGGACAGAGAGCATCCCTGGCACCTCCTCCTCAGCCTTCTTCCTGTGTACCTCTCCCTCCACTTCAACGGAGTTCGTAGTGAATCCAACCGACTGCTGACTGGACCCCAGGTTATCACATGGGCGAGGCTGGCAAGGCACGTGCGTCATCTCAATTGACTCGGGAACAGTCAAGGTGGACAGTGTTGTAGTAGGAGGAGATGCATGACGTGCTGCTGGTGACTCGAGTGAACGTGTCTCCGATTGAGGTGTTGGAGGCGAAGAGGCTGCCTGTGGAGGCGACAGGGGCACGGACTCTTTGTCTGGCATCTCCTCACGGTTTGGGACAGTTAGATCTGCTGCCTCCCTGCTGGCAGAGGCACTTACTTCCTTGGTTGGCGAGGCACTGGACTGCAGCAACAGAAAGGGTAACATAACTTCCTTGGACAACTCCTCCCTGCAGCACGAAAGGGTTTAAGCATTCAAACAGCAAGGCAAAAACTAAGGACAATGGAAGACAACTCAGCACTTACTTCCTCTCATAGATCGCCACCGTAACAAGAGATGACAGATCTTGCAGCCCCAGGTCTGGGGTGGAGCAGGCGAGGGCCTCAGGGAACTTTCTCTTCTTCCTGTGGGACAGGGTCTCCGTCTCCGTGTCCTCATCATCAGACAGCGGCTGGGCAATTGGCACACTGTTGCCGGACTCTCTCTGTTGTGCCAGCTCACTGCAGAAGTGGGCCACAACTTCAATGCCCTTCTGTTGAACCGACTCCCCAGAGGAGCCGGCACCAAGGGTCCTCGGTTTCTTCAGAGGGGGCTGGCTGACTATGGTGACAGCGTCTGCTGCCTGTGGCATGTCTACTCCCTCTTCGTCTTCCTCCAGAGTCGCGGAAAGATACTTGCTCAGGTCCTGTAACCAAGAGCATCAAGCAATTACCATTGATGATTCAATGGCTTATAAGAAAAACTCAAGAGAAAAGGAACACTTACATTTTCCGGAGGTCGTTTGTGATGACACGGGAGTGGCTTGCCATCAGTGCAAATTTCAGTATCAGTTGACACGAGCTGGGCCACCCGGGAAAGAATCTCATCTTCACTCAACTTTATCGACCTCTCTCGTGTCGGGTCAGAAATACCAGTGAACTCAGACATCCGATGGCACCTCTTCTTGATCGGTTGGATCCGACGACACACGAAGGTAACGATCAAATGGGCTCCGTCGAGCCCATTTCGGAACAAGCCATTGAGGTGTGGGATGATCTTCCCCACCTCGGCCATCTCGTCGGCAGATGGGGGATCAGTCCACGACGGCAGCTTGACAGGGGGGTCGTCGACGAAGTCAGGCAGTGATGGCTTCTCGTTCCGGCAGTAAAACCACCTCAAGTGCCATCCTCTGTTGGATGTCGGCAGCGCAATGGAGACGTATTGCGTCTTGGGACGAAGCTGGATGCAGGCTCCTCCAATCGCGCAAGCACAGGTGTTGTTGCCGTTGTTGGGATCTCGCTTGCTTACTGGCCTCACACAATATAGCCATCTCCACAACCCGAAGTGCGGCTCGATTCCCAGGTACGCCTCGCAGAGAGTGATGAAGATTGAGATGTGGAGCATACCGTTAGGGTTCAAGTGGTGAAGCTGCAGGCCGTAGTAACGGAGGAGACGGCGGAAGAACGGGTGCGTCGGCAACGAGAACCCACGCTCGAAGAAGTCCGCGAAGACCACGGTCTCACCGGTGCGCGGCTTCGGGACCGCTTCGCCGAACGCCGGGCGCCATCCAATCAATGGCTTCTCCGGCATGTACCCTAGCTCCACCAGTGTGCGGCATCCGACCTCCGAGACACAGGATTCTGCCCATTCCGACATCGGAACTCGGAAGCAAATGATCCAACTTGGTCGATAGGCTCCTCCTTCACATCACAGCAGACTGCGTCCACCGCCTAGATCTAGACGGAGATGGAGAGAAGCTCACATCACAGCAGACTGCATCCACCGCCCAGATGTAGACGGAGACGGAGAGAAGCTGGAATCTAGAATGGGGATGACGGGCTAAAAGATGGGAGAGATCGAGCAATGTGGCTCAGGGAATGGAGCTCGAAGAGTGGAAGTGCGCTCGGAGCACGAAGATGGCAGAGGCGGGCTCCGAGAAAGGCAGCGCGAGGAAGAAGACGGGAAGTGTTGGGGAAAACCGGTGCGGTTTGTGGACCACGCGAGGACCCTTCAAGAAGTTTGTTCCACTTCCACAAACAAAAATAGCAAGTACAGTACTCTCTCCGCATAATAAATAAATGCACTTGTTACGAAGATTAATAATCAATGGATCAAATATATAAAAATAATAGTAGACACCATTTTAGATTAGTTGTGTTATATTTTTTTCTATGTTGGTAAAATAAGTCATTAAATATAACTTTGAATTTTTATTTTTATAATTATTTATTGAAAAGTGATTGTGAAAGTTTTTTTCAAGACAAGTTTAATTATTCATGTGGTTTTCACATTTCTGAAAAGCGATATATGTATATTTATGTGAAAGTTTTTTTTCAAGACAAGTTTAATTATTCATGTGGTTTTCACATTTCTAAATCAGCAACTTAAAAGTTTATATTCTCAATATTTAACTTAAACCTTATCCAAAATGACTTCTTTTACCAATCCGAATGAAATATATTTTTATAGTATAAACTTATTCAATTTACAAATGCAAATATTAACATTATTTCTTTTAAATTTAGTCAAACCTAAAATTAGTTGAATCCTAAAAGTGAGATTTATTATAAAACAGATGGAGATGAGCCTTCCGGTCATGTGGAAGGAAGGGATTTTTTTTCATATATTTTAGATTGCTTTTTAAAAATTTGTTAGAATAACATTTTTGTAAAAAAAAGACAAGTTATCTATTAGGCCATTTTTTTGCCAGAGTGGATTAAAAATATTAGGTTCAATATCCCAAAGACAGAATGCTCGGAGTCTACAAGAAGTTTAGGTGGTCCCAATGGTTCAACACATAAAATTCAACAGAAGTGGATTTACCATCATGCAGATCTTATTCCACTGTGATTATTCTATGGCTACAGCTGCTGCTTGCGAGCTGCAGCTCAGGTGATGCTTCCTAGGGGAAGATCAAGTGATGCTTCTTAGGGGAAGATTTGGCTTATGTTGATATTGTTCACTAATTTATTTAGAGAAAAACACTGTACAATGGAATGGCTGATAAGGCATCCTAATAAGTTCAAGTAAATAAGGCCTTGGCAAGTTGGCATCTTGATGTTCCACCTAAGGTCAAAGTCTTTTGGCGGAGAGTTCTACAAGAATTTACTGTAGAGTCAAATCAAATAATTTAAAGTTTACTTAGATTTATAAAAAACTATCAGCATTTACATCATTAAATACACTTACTATACAATATTGATACTTTATAAATATTTTAGTTAAAATGTAAAATTATTTAACTTCTCGAGTGCATAATTTGAGATGAACACTGTGGAGATAAAACTTGTTGCTTGAGCATCTTTTACAGCACTCAGTGCACGTTGTGTGGGTATTTCTGCTCCTGGCCTCTTGCAAATTTTTTTTTCCCACACCGAATTATTGAACTGTCTGCACTATGGAGCGTAAGTGTATAGTTCAGTTACAGTTTCCTTATATTGCTTCAGTGCCTTGTGGGTTTAGCAGCTGACATGCTTCGAGATTGTGTCCAGTAGCCCCAATTCCCCAAATTGGGGCTGGGCGCTTCCTGGGACCGAGCAAGGCTGTGATCCAAGGCACAATGGAAATCCTGAAGACAGTCCATGCCAGGCCTTGTTTAGTTCACTTAAAATCCCAAAAAAAATTTAAATTTTTCGTCACATTGAAATTTTAGACGTATATATGGAACATTAAATATAGATAAAAAATAACTAATTTGCAAGACAATCTTTTAACCCTAGTTAGTTTATGATTGGACAATAATTATTAAATATAAATGAAAATACTACAGTAGCCAAACTTAAAAGTTTTCACTAATAAACAAGGCCAATAAATAAACAGCTGGTTTGTGGA
>Ga0182004_10000583_pt1 | contig 23062 bp, 17 predicted proteins | sample Sormic07211540_1_FD_120479 | JGI IMG/M metagenome (GOLD analysis project Ga0182004, IMG submission 120479) | Endophyte microbial communities from Sorghum bicolor roots, Mead, Nebraska, USA - 072115-40_1 MetaG | ecosystem: Host-associated > Plants > Roots > Unclassified | place: USA: Nebraska...
AGTTCTAATAAAATGTTTCAGCTCTTGCAGTCACATACTACTTCCACACCAGCATTAGATCTAGCAGGAAGGCTTGATTACTAGGGTAGAGATACATAAGCCAAAAGTGACGTATCTCCTATCTAAAAGTTTACACAGTTAAACATCCAGCAGGAAATATTGGCCTCACATCAGTCCTATGATCAGGACTAGCATCAGGTGAGGAATGATTTTTGGGCAAGTCGCAATTCTAAGTTTAGAAACAACACCGGCGGAGCCAAGGCCGGCCACCCTGGGCAGCTGGCCGGGCTCCCACGGGAACAGCAGAGGCGGGAGGGGAGAGAGGAGGTGCGTACGCAGGGTCGTCGGCCGGTGCGCGGAGGACGCAGGCGAGGGCGCGAGGCGACTGGCGAGAGAAGGTGGGGGGAGCCGCCGACGACGCCGCCGAGCCTGGGACTGCCCCTCCGTCGCTGGACGCCGCCGAGAGGGAGCCGCCGACGCGCGGAAGATCAGATCCTTGCGATGAGCGTCGGCGCTGCGCTGCAAGGAGCAGGTGCGTGGGTTTGATGGGCCACTAAATAAAAGCCCATACAAATTTTTTTCTCTTTTCTTTTTTATTTTTTGAGCAACTTCTTTCTTTTTCTAACATCTTTTGACAAATTAGCACCTATATAATTTATATATATATTAATATATGTTAGGGATCATACTAATGTTTCCAGGGCCTAATCACATAACATTATGACATAATGATTTCTCTAAAAATATTTTTTTTTAAAATACAAACCCTATTAGAGGAAATTATGAAAATTTTCCTCACATATTTCCTATAAAAAGGAAAGAGGGGAGATAAACAAAAACTTATGTATTCATTTGCTCTTTCTCAATTGCTCTCCACTCTCTTCTTTATTTATTTAATTTAAGATCAAAATTGTAATGTCTACTACATCACAAAACTCTTAAGAGATTAGGAACGCTTGAGCATGCTTAAACTTAGTCAGCGAGTCACTGCTCTTTTAGCACTAACCCCTCTTATAATCTTTCATCATGTTTTTCTTGTTAGTATTACTATGACATTACGCCCAGGCTTCGTAAAACTTTTGGCTCCGCCACTAGAAACAAGTGCACTTAAGTAAAGCATCCTCTGTTTGTACTACTGGGACAGAGAAGAACAGTAGCAGGTAGCAAAACTGATGGTATTTCAATGTCTAGAGCCGTACAGCAAGAATAAATCATAGCAAAAAGTATGGTTTTCACACGGCCCTAGGTCGCAGGCGATAAAAGATGACTATGATCCAACTGGTTTCGGGAAGAACCTCACAGGGCTGGCGGGAGAAGGAACAACCAAGACCCTCCTCACCACTGATTCACACCAGCTGGTGGCGGAGCTCATAACGCGCGTACAAGCGGCGGCAAACACAACTCCACCAGACGTCGCGTGCGTGGGCTGCCAACGGGTGCTGGCTCACATCCATGGGAAAGGCACAGCGGCGGAGGTGAGATTTCGACCTCGAGTACAATAGCTGGAACCCGTGCCTAAACCCTAAGGCCGAGGCTAAACCCATGCTGTGTGTGAGAGAGGAACAGAGAGAAGAAACAGCGGTGGAAGGATTACCTTCCTGCCAGGCTGCGACGGCGGTGGCGTCAATCGATATCAGCGAGCCCTTGCCGGCGAGGAGGGCGGCGACGGGTGACGAACAGACGATTAGGCAATGGCCGAGTGGCGTCGCTGCGCAAGTGGACCTCCCACTCTTCCTCTGCTTCATCAGTTCTTCTATAGCCATCGACTGGGCCTTAATTTAACACATATCACACAATTTTATTTGGTCCTGTTTGTTTATGTTTATCATTTATGTTTATCTATTGAGTCAGCCAGCCATTCAACAGTAACAAAACAGCGAAGACCAGAACAGTGCAAGCCAGCCATTCAACGGTAACAAATCAGCGAAGACCAGAACAATACAAAATTAACCTTGTGTTTATCTCTCACAACTAATGACCTACATTATCGATTACTACACACCATTGTTCCTCGATTTACACACCATTGTTCCTCGATTTGACTGACCAGAACAATGCAAAATTAACCTTGTGCTTAATGTCTCACAACTAATAACCTATATTATCTATTACTACACACCATTGATCCTTGATTTGCCTGATCTGGTGGACAATATGCGGCTGTCGCTAGAACCCGTCTTGGGTATGAGTTCGGTAAAGGAAGGCAGTGCTGCTGCACTGCAGCTGCTCAAGTGCATGTCAAATGGACTCCATTTCCGGCAGAGAAAGCGATATATAAGATTGATACCGAGATAAGTCAAGGCAACGACTGCAGGTTTAATGTGTTCCATTTGTGCCCCAAAAAATAAAACCATGCTCTAGAGAACAAGCGTTTTGGCAACCATGTGTACCCACATAAAACATACAGAAATTTGGTCGCTTTCATGGGCTCGTAAGGGCAAGGAAACCAGGAAAAAAGAAGTTGTCGTCAAAGTTCAAACTGGACAAATATTAAATTCGGTGTTGATTGAAACATAACACTGAACAGATGCAAGCTACCAGTTTTCATATTTCACCATATATGGTCTATTGACCGAAGTAACTGGACTGAGGTGAACGTGCAGCAGAACTACATTCACTGCCTCAATTGAAGCTAGGGCAGATAGGTCCCTTGGACAAACCAAGGCGAACCTCCATTCCGTGGTGCATGTCAGGTTGACGGAAACTGTCAGAATCTTGAGGCACTGCAAGGCAACAGAAAAAAGGAAATTAGCACAACTCAAAGACAATTGTGGCAATAGGAAAAAATGCCCAGATACTACAAAGGGGGGAAAAGTTCAGTGCTGCACTTTAATTGCAAATGTCTGACCAACATATATACATAGATAAAATACTATGCAGTAAGCACCAATGACCACTGACAAATGAAACACACGATTTTATTATCACTTAACAAAGATGCCGATCCTAACTCCAAAGAAAGTTATTGTAGGCTTGCTGTAGCTATGAGAGACAAGCTCAGGTCAAACTGTGTCACAAAGCATGTAACACTTTTTCTAGTACATCATACATTAAAATCAAGTAAAACAATAGCCAACAATCATGTAAATCTGAATGCTCTTGAACTGATGACCTCTCCAACTTAAATTACGGATAACCTCTCCAAGACTCAAAAGTTCATCCAACAACTATATAATTGATTTGGTAAATTTACTACTCCTGATTTTACTGGAACGACTAACTTTCAGTTAAGCCGGATAAATTAGTCTTACACTTTTACTTCAAATGGTCTTCCTGAGTACAACAAAATTAGTGCAGATTATAGAAGGTTAAGATGATTAAAAACAGCAGCACTCTCTGGCTAAGAATATTAAGGTGGTCATAAACTATTGCTAAAATGCTTATATATGTGATAGAGAAGGAAAAATGACTTATATCAATAACAAATGACAAAAGTCTTACTGTTAAGATAATCTTCAAATCCAAAATCATCCAGGGAACCTGTCAGCGCCTCATATCCAAGCAGAGATGATGGCAAAGCACCAGGGGGCCTTTGGAACCTGGCATCACAGAATATCCATCAGCAAGGCATCAAGAGAGCTAAATGGCTAATCACCAAGAAAACAATTTAAGCTAAATGTACTAAGTTGTCGAAGGATGAAGGTAAATGAAATAAAAGGCGCACTCCTATTTCCTTAGTTGCCTCCCTCTTTTGTCCATTCACAGTTGGCGTGACAACTTAGAAGGACTAGATGAACACAAACAATTGCTGAATTGCAACATATGATTGCACATTGAAGCAGAGAAAGGTCTAGACATTCAGAAACCCATTTTATATTGAAGCTATCAACCAAATGTTGTCGCAGCAATGTGCGTATTTTATCTGTGAGAAAGTGGCGTACTAAGACTTAACAGAAAACCTCACACACAAAATGAAGCTGTTCAAAAGTACCGTTATACTTACTGCTATATTGTGATCTGTATGAATCTAGTTACTGCTATACTAATACCAAAGTACTAAATATACAATTAACATCAGAACAGCTCTACACAATACATGCATTAACACAATTTTATTCTCAAGCTACCCAGCCTACAACGCAAGTAATCAGATCAATTTTCTTTCGATGCCAACAAACATGGATGCAGCGACGTGCGCTGACCTAAGTGACCTTCCTAGTATGTGACTATGTATATCATGAGGAAGGTAACAAAGCTTCAGCAATTGACCTAAACTTCCCTCGGGACTGTCAATTCCAGCAGCCAGATGGTCATTTTTTTAGTGCTCCCATCAACCACTAACTACTTCCAGTTCCTAAATTGAATTGATGGATTCTATTTTCCGGTAAGAACAGCCGCAAAGGGGAAAATGAAGAACCTGGAGAGGATTTGGGCATCGAGATCCTTGCGGATGTTGAGGGCGGATCCGTATATGGCATCTGTCCCGAACTTCTTCTTGTCCGCCCAGAACTTGGTCTCCTGTGAGGGGCGCGCGCGTCACCCCCAAACATGGGTCCCACGCTCAGCGTTAGGGTTCGAGGGCACGGACAAAGGCAACAAACGGAGGAGAGCGACGGGTCCTTACCGATTGGATGGTGGACTGGAGCGGGTGCGGCGGCGCGAGGTCGGCCTTGACGCCTGCGTTGATGCCGAAGCGGAGGGTGTCGTGGGTCTCGCTGATGTCCCTCTTCATGCTGCTGCTCTGCATCGTCGTCGATGGATCGATGCTTTCCGCGACTCCGCCTGCGCTTCTCTCTCTGTCGCTAGAACTACTAGCCTTCTTCTGTTCTTTCTTTGCGGGGAAGAAAGGAAGCTGAAAGTCTGAGACGGCTTTGGGCCCTGCCCTCACTTGTGTATAGGATAGGACTCTTCTTCATTTTGTTGGGCCGGCCCAACTGCGATCGGCGCGTTCCGAGTCCAATAGACTACGCGGCAGCCGGCACCTGCCCTGCTACCGGAGGCCGGACCACCGCTGGCGGGTGCCGTGGACGATGAGCGACGCCGCCACTGATTGCCGGGGCGACTGGTAGACGGAGGGTGGCACCGGCGAGCTGGAGCATGGTCCTGACGCCCGATGCTACAATCGAAGCAGTAGTTTTTTTTTTGTTTTTTTTTGCCAACGAAGCAGTAAATATTTAGTTCCATATATATCCATTTTTTTTTGCTAATATGAACGTTATAATTATATTTTTATTCATGGATTAATGGCATGTTTGCAATTTGGCAAGGAATTTTTAGAATTCAAATTTGCTTAGCCTGATTTCAGATACAAATTGAAAAAAGATATAGACCAAACCAAACTGCAGTTCATATATGACAGTGTCTGCTCTTATTCATTTAACATTGGTTCCATACTTTTTGACCCATGCTACAGTCTGCTCATGTACTATTTAATTCGTTGTGATGGAACTCCACCCTGATTTGTATTCTGACATTATCCATAAGTAGGATTCCAAAGTAGTATGCTCCTTTTCATGTCTGTTTTTACAGGAGCTTTATATATTGGATGTTTGCAACATGTTCAGCTTTGAACTGTCTCCTATTTATGAAAGTTTGAGTCGATAACTAGCATGGATCTAGGAAGGCTTTGGGGGAAAGTATTTAAGCTGTACTTTTAAACGGACAAGATTTTTTTTTTTGAAAAAAACTGTACTCTTACTGTCCTTTTATCACATTGCACATTAGTATCAAAACTGTATAACTACAAGGTGCTCTCTCATTTCTCATTTATATTCATGAGATTGGGAACTAAAAAAATTGATGTAAATACTAGATTTTTTTTTGTGAACAGATGTAAATACTAGATTCTAAAAGAGGTCTTTCTCTATGTCATGTTTTTTCACTATCATGTCTCACAATCATCCCACTAGAACTAGATCCACGAGAATCAATTTATTGTTTCTTTCTAATGCAGTGCATCTTGACATCATCGATCCTAGAACTTCCAATAAGGCTCTATCAATATATAGCCGGAGAGATTAAATTGAACAAGTAAATTAAAGCTTGATTACAGAAGACGCTGATCCGCGCGCATACATTTCTGTTGTATCATTAGTACCTACGACACACATTTGTATCTGCATGAATCACGTACACATCTGCATTGCATCTATATAAGATCAGCTACACATATGTACTCACTGTGTAATTTAGGGAGGCAGTTGTTCCTTCTGTTACCACTGCCGATCGATCGATTAATAGTTCATTTTGTACACTTAGCAGTAAATTTGCATTAGTTCACGCTGATGATAGCCAGGCTAGATCAGATGAATATATATTCAGAGGAGTTGATTAGTGCAAGACTGGAGTTGCGAGAGGAGCTGGAGCTGCTTGAGGATGGGGCTGAGTGCCTCCATGAGCTTCTCGCACGGGTGGTTGTGCACGCCCTCGTACGTGGTCACCACGATGCTCGTGTCCTTGGCCAGCCGTTGCACCTGCTTCTTCACGTCGCACGTGTGGTGCGTGCACCGGTAGTAGCTCCTGCATGCATATGAAACACATTGCACTAATTATTTCCAAGTTTTCTTATTAAGCAGCGCCAATGCAGTTGCAAACTTGCAATCATGCATGCAAGCATGATCAATGGAGACGATCGAACAAAACAAAGACACCTTGGAAATGCGCTGTTCTTGACGGCCTTCTGCCCGTACTTCCTCCACCGGTAGCCGTCGTCGAGGACGTCGTTGTCGCTCCGCGTCTGGAACGCGAACCGTGGCCGGCTCGCCTTCTTCTTCCCCCTCCCGCCGCCGCCGGCCTTCCCAGCTTTTCCGGCCTTATAATTATTATCTCCCTCTCCCGCCGCCGTCGCACTAGCACTGCTCCCGGCCACCGTCACAGCGCTACTACCGCCGCTCTCGACTTCGCTCGCGACCGGCGGCGGCGTCGTCCCGACGTGCAGCGTCCCCGGCGCGCGCGGGAGAAGCAGCGACGCCCAGTCCACGGCCGCCGGCGGGCAACTCATCATCGTGGCCGCGCCCGGGACGAGGGACGTCGTCGTCGCATCGCTGCTGCACGCATGCTGCTCCGGCGGCTGTGGCGCGGCTACGGCCGGCGGCAGCGGGGCAAGGCACGTACCCGTAGCCAGCGGCGGAGTGTTTGGTTGCCGGATGACTCCATGGAGCGGCGAGTTTTCCATCGACAGACAGACAGACCGGCCGCCGGCGGCGAGGTCACGTGATAAGTGAGCCGGCGGCGCCGCGGGATATATATATAGGTCACACAGGTGGGTGCACCGTGCAGCTGCGTGGTAGCTGTGACTGGCGGGTGGGTGCGTGTGAGAGGGGAAGGCGCCGGAAGGTGAGAAGCGTTGGGGCAGAGCGACCAGATCGACCGGAGGAACAGCAGAAGGGCAGTGAGAGAGAGCGAGCAGCGCAGCCACAGCTCAACCACTGGCGCGGGTGCAGCTCAACTGCCCGTCCACCGGAATATTTTACCACTTCCGACGAGACTGCTAGTCTACGTTTGCGAATTGGAGACGTCGTCAAGTGTAAAAATATACGCACTGTCGAGAAAAAGAAATTAAGCCGTAACCGAAATATGGGCTCTGGGTAAATGGAACCGAGTAAATAAAACACAAATATTACTATTGTCCTCTGTTCATTTGGGCTATACATGACTTTGAATGGGCCTGATGGCAACTGATTCAACAAACTCACCAGGCCCATATATCCATAAAAAGATAAGGAAAGAGACCTTTAAGCTTTAAAGCCAATAAACCTTTGTGATACAACCATTTTCCTCCTCAATTATAAAAAAAGAATTTTAATCCTGACCCCTAAACGTCACGATAGTCTGATTTTTTCTTTTTCATTTAAAACAGTTTTTCCAACCTTACACACAACTTTTATTTTAAAACAGATTATTTTCACACCCTAAGCAGTAAGCAGTCATGGACAGCGGTTTTCTATGACATAGCTTCGCGTCAATTGAAAGAGTAAATCTAACTTCTATGATAATTTAGGAGGTAAATCGAACTACAAACATATTTTTGAAAAATTATTACATATTTTTTTCCTAGATTTATTTTTTGAAAAACCATAGAAAAATTATTTTAGCTAAAAATAACCTCTATCTTATGGGCAGATTGCAATATTTATTCGAATATCTATGGACTTATTTACACGTAGATGCTCCTATCATCAATTATAATTAAAACATTGACTAAGGCCTTGTTTAGTTCCAAAAACTGAAAAGTTTTCGAAACTGTAGCCATTTTGTTTTTATTTAACAAATATTATCCAATCATAGAGTAACTAGGCTTAAAAGATTCATCTCGTGATTTACACATAAACTGTATAATTAGTTTTTATTTTCGTCTATATTTACTACTCCATGCATGTGGCGTAAGATTCGATGTGACGAAATCTTGAAAAGATTTTGATTTTTGGAGTGAACTAAACAAGACCTAATCAAACTACGTAGAAAGCTAGGTGACACAGACTACTCTCACTAGATAGGAGTACTCTTATTATCTCGTATTACTTTTTTTTCTTAACTTTGTTTTAGTATTGCTAATGTTCATGGAGTGATGCCTGTGAGTCATCTTAACTGTACCTATGCATGAAAACGATAGTTTCGTTGAGAGATTCAGATCTGTCCGCATTGAGTCCAAATATTTAACAACCAGTACCGTATTCTTATCAAATATTTAAATAATATATTTATAATGTGGACATCCAATCGTATCATATCCAACATGATAGATATTTTTCGTATTCAAATCCAAATCCGACCACGATGATGTCCATCCGTTTTAATACCTAACTATAAAAAATGATAACAGCCTATGGTATGGTACCATTAAATATAGACAAAAACAAATAATTAGACAGTCAAATTTTGAGACATGATAGCACTTCTATTTGTATATAATAATTATTTTTCTAACCATGAACTAACTAGATTCAAAAATTGTCTCATAAATTACAGAAGAAAAAATGAGTTAAAAAGATGCGATCGACCTTATAGAGAAGATTAGGCTTTTCACCAGATGGATTCGGGCATATGCTTGTCTATTTTTTTAATTTAATCATTGGTCAGAAAACATAATAACAAATCAACAAACCAAAAATACAAAAGAAAAGAAAATGAAAACCTCAACAAGGGCTGATGATTGTTGGCAGCGGACTCAGAATATGGGTGGTGATATATCAGGATGGTCGGCAAGGCAAACAGATGCCAGTTACGACGAACGAGACCTTTGACACAATCTTCACCGTCCTCTACCAAAGCTGCTCTCAAATCCCCAGTGAAAAAAGCAACACAAATGGCCAATCGGAAAATTTGACAAAATCTGCAAGTTTTTATTGCAATACTCCATCTGTCCTACAATTTCTAAAGTTGTCTTCAAACTTTTAAAACTTTGACCAAATTTATAAAAAAAATACTAAAATTTATAGTTCTAAATTAATACGATTAAATTTATCATAAAATATATTTTCATAAGATACTCATTTTGTATCTCTTTTCTATAACGTTAGTCAAAGCTAAAAGAAATTAACTGACGTGTGCTACAAATTCAAAAATTTGTCCAAAGGATTGATTTCTCAATTTCTAAAATTTAACAAACCTTGTCGATAACAACTTAGAGGATGTTTAGATTCTATAGAATCCAAAATGCAAAAATGCCAACTCTGTTTGTACCTTACTGTATCAACATCAGAATAAATATGTTTATCCAAAGGTTTCATTCTCCCTTACTGTATCAATATCAGAATAAAACTCTGCTTGTCCAAAGGTTTCATTCTCCAAAATTACAAAACTGATGATTCAACTTTCCTCAAATTTTAAAATAAATTGTTGAATTGTTTTGCTATCACTAGCATTGTGCAGCCATAGTCCTCTGTAAACCATCACCTGTATTATTGCAAAATGGTTTCAAAGTGAAACTCCAGTGAGACACTCGTAATGTAACCGTGAGATGCAGCTTTTCCATCACTCTATACCAATCGAACATTTCTTTTCATTCGAACATTTCTTTTCATTCCCTCTATACCAATTGAAGATTTCTTTTTCCTTCCCTGTACTCCGAAGTGATTCGATATCATGTAACATTCCTTTTGATTGGCATCGAGAGTAGAAAATTCAGTACATTCCAAGATGTTGAAATGATTGTAGGTTGATAAATTCACAAAAGAACCGCATTGGTAACTCAGGTACAGGAAACACGTAAGAGGGAAATTTGGCAAAGATGTGCGGCAAATCACAGGTAGAGCACGAAGGGAAAGCATCTGCGCTCTCATAAGCGTGAATCACCTGATGTAAACTCTCGCACACCAAGGTTAGGAGCCCGAGTATTCAGGATCAAAACTCGGGGCCTCTTTACATGTGCGTATAAATCAAACAAGAAAAAAAACATCTAGCTTGACATCAGTAAACGTAACAAAGAACAAAAAAAACAAGTGATTGTGCATTGATAAGGTCGTCAGATAGGAGCGAAAGACTAATTATTCAGGTAATCAAAACCACGAGGGTTAATCATCTGAACTATGCACTTATACTCATCACCCGACCTTATTAAAAAAAAGGCACCAAATCACTCAGATCGTCAAAAAAAAGTCAAGAAAGAGATCCAAATGATCAGAGGCCTCAGAAGGAAGGCAGTAATGGTTTTGTAATCAGACGTCATACAAATAGTACATCCACAGATTTCATCTTTGGCCCCAGAGAAATCAAAATCGAGAAGAAATCAGTTAAAAATAGAAAAATTACAAAATAAAATAGAAGTTGTCGACCTCATAGAGAAGATTAGGCTTATCCACACACATGGATTCGGACATATGCTTGTCTATTTTTTTGATTTAATCATTGGCCAGAAAACATAGTAACAAATTCAACCACAAAAAGGTACAATTCTGTCAAACAAAAGAACAAACGAAAGATAGAAGCACACGAAAAACTTGGTAGGGGCTGATGATTGTTGGCAGCGGACTCGGAATATGGGTGGTGATATATCAGAATGGTCGGCAAGGCAAACAGATGCCAGTTACGACGAACGAGACCTTGATACAATCTTCACCGTCCTCAACCAAATATATGCTCTCAAATCCCCAGTCAAAAAAAAAGCAACTCAAATCGCCACTCAGAAAATCAAAAACCCATTGAAGAGAAATCAAAAACCTTTTAAATCCAGCGAGAAGCAAAACGCGAACGCCAATTCAAATCCAAGATCTGGAATGAAAGGGCGTGGTAGAGAATAGAGATGAAGGAAATGCTCCTGTTGAGAGGCGGCGGCGGCGGCGTGGGAGATGGAGGTCGCGGGGGCGTTTCTTATATAGAGGCTCCTTGCGCACTAGGGTTTTACGGGGGCGGCGGGGCTTCTGGTTTATTGGATTCTCTGGGTCCAGCGAATCCCAGCCGTCCGTCAAAGTCTGTCGTCGATGTCAAGTAGGCCCAACGTTCACTCGAGAAACGACGCGTTTCCGCAATTTCAGCCCAGGCCCAAGATATCGAGAAACCTACGCTCACGCTTGAAATGGCGATGGAAGGAAGGTTGAGCCGTAGAGACTAGAGAGGCAATATCATGTGAAGAAACGTCTTGCTCTTGTTAGCGATTTGCTACTTTAAGGACTTTAGAGTGGCTTGTGATAATGCTGGAGTTTTTGCATGAGTATGTGAATGTGTTTGGGCTCTTATGGGTACATTACAAAAAACTTTTCACGATTCTCCGTTACATCGAATCTTGCAGTATATGCATAAATCATTATATATAAATTTTAAAAATAACTAACTGTACAGTTTAACTGTAATTTGCAAAATAAACTTTTTAAGTCTAATTAATCTATAATTAGATAATATTTGTCAAATATAAACGAAAGTGTTACAATGTCCATCTAATCAAGGCCTCAGTGGCCAGACCGAAGGATCGGAGTTTAAAAAAATTCAAGATTCTCCGTCACATGCATAGAGTATTAAATATAGACGAAAATAAAAACTAATTACACAGTTTATCTGTAATTTGCGAGATGAATCTTTTGAGCCTAGTTTGTCTATAATTAGATAATAATTACCAAATACAAACAAAAGTACTACAGTACCCAAAATCTAAAATTTTTGCTAACTGAACAAGGTTGTAATCTGGCAGTAGCAGCTCTAACTTGTCTAGAACGATAGTAGCAAGGTTAGGCCACAGAGCTAATGGACTAAGAGCAACTCCAATAAATATGATATCCATGTTATCTAGGCTATTTTTATATTTTTAAAGCAAAAATTAGCCCACCGTTTTTAGCCTACATGTTTCAATCTTTACAGCAACCCCATGAGCTTCTTTATATCCTTTTGATTGATAAAAACAAACATTTTGGTAAAAAAAAATATCCTTCAACCACTTATTTAATTCGATCTTCAAATACTGCCATCCTCTGCTAGGCCTTGTTTAGTTCTCCATAAATTTTGTAAAATTTTTCAGATTCCTCATCACATCGAATCTTTAGACGTATGCATGGAGCATTAAATATAGATGAAAATAAAAACTAATTACACAGTTTGGTCGGAATTGACGAGACGAATATTTTGAGTCTAGTTAGTCCATAATTGGACAATGTTTGTCAAATACAAACGAAACTACTACTATTTCTATTTTGCAAAAAGTTTTGGAAGTAAACAAGGCCATAGTCAAAGATTAAGAATGTCATTGTAAAAAAAAGATAAAGAATGGGTTTGGTTTTCCTGGGTGGACACAAGTTATAGAGAGTCTATTGGAGGGCTAAAAGTATAGATAGTAATTTTGTTCAAATAATAATTTACATAGTGAGTTTAGAGCGTCTCCAACAATTAGTTTGAACATTTCTAAACATTATTGAATATATAAAAAATCCATTCTACCAATAGTTCTCTATTATTTGTTTCTAGAAATATATATGGAGTCTGTTCGCTTGTCTTATCATCCATACTTTTTTTTGCCAGTCAACAGTATTTTTCTCTCATAATAAATTAGCGAACAATATTTTAAACCGTAACTTTTCAAACCAATAAACAATAAACAGACTTATGATATCGCCACCCATACATCAAGAGCGGCTGACCAAATAACAAATAACTCGTCACCATGGCCGGCCATCTCAGCATGCTAGCTTCACCTAGAACCTTTAATATGAAAGTTTATTCTTCAACACTGCCTTTTCAACGAACAAACAATGTTTTTTTCTTCTAACAATAAATTAACATAAAGAGTATAAGTTAAAATTCAGTGAAACGAACTTGAGGTTTTTTACCCAATCAACATTCTCTGTTCGTTTGGTTGATAAGCAATAACAGAAAGTATTGTTCGTTGATTTGCTATGAGAGAAAAATACTGGTGAATGGCTGACAAATTCGGCTGATAAGCTCAGACGAACAGGATCGCAACATGAATCCCAATCGCAGAAAAAAAATAGAAGTTAGACAAGGAAAGAATGAGATTTGTTACCCAAAAAGCAAGATTGAGAGTGGGTTTTTCAAATTGTTAAAATGCTCTTAGCTGCACAGTACCAGTTTAAATTTGTACTATTTTGGATAAAAAACACACTTATATTTACCTCAACTCACTTGTATTGGACTAAATCGGTTAAACTTAATTTAATTTCTATCTCAATCCACTTTAACATAGATACATTGAGATGTATACAAATGCATCCTAACAAGTGTAACATAATTAGGGTCCTCTTGAAAACAGCCAATGCACAAACATCCTCTAAAAATTAGCTGATGCATGAAAATGAGCTAACGCAAAGGAGTATGAAATTTCACATAGATGGCAGCGAGAGCATATTGCTACTGCCACGTGCCACCCGAAGAAATTGGCCACATATATAAGAGCATCGCAATTTCGCGAGAAATTTTACGCATGAGTGTGGCTCCAACGACCAACGATACATAATAATAAGTTGGTTCCGCATAGATTTGAAGAGAATGCAACCATCGACCTCCACAAGTCGAGAGTGAGATTTTTTACCCAAAAAGCAAGATCGAGAGTGGGGTTTTCAAACTGTTAAAATGCTCTTAGGTGCACAGTATCAGTTTAAATCTGCACTGTTTTGCACAAAAAACACACTCATATTTACCTCAACCCACTTGTATTGGACTAAGTCGGGGTGAAACTTAGTTCATTTTCTATCTCAATCCACTTTAACATACATGCATTGAGATGTATACAAATACATCCTAACAAGCCTAACATAATTAGCGTCCTCTTGAAAAATAGCCGATGCACAAACATCCTCTAAAGAATAGCCAATGCATGAAAATCAGCTAACGCAAAGGAGACTGAAATTTCACACAGATGGCAGCGAGAAGATATTGCTCCTGCCACGTGCCACCCGAAGAAATTGGCCACATATATAAGAGCATAAAAAATTTACGCATAAGGTTTTGTTTGGATGTTGTTAAATTCACTTCAATACATGTGTGTTGGTATAGATTGAGATAGAATTTAGTTTAAATTCCACTCCAATCCACCTCAATACATGTGGATTCTCAATATATGTGGATTGATGTGAATCCGACTACATCCAAACAAGGCCTAAGTGTGGCTCCAACAACCGCCACAACGATACACAATAAGTCATTCCACATAGATAGATCGAAGGAAAGAACGCAAACATTGACCTCCATATTTTTCTCTCACAAAAAATCAACGTACAGTCTTTCATCAGGCAAAGGTCCAGGCAAAGCGGCACTTCATGAGAGTCGAGGACACACAGGGGATAGGAATCTTACAACAGGTGGATTGGATATGAGATGCTTCTTTCTTGCATAGGGTGAAGTACAAAGTACAAACCATGGTACAGAGTCCAGCAAACAGTCAAACCATGCGAGTCACCTACATCTACTTTAATATACAGATACTTGTGCTCGGAGTCTAGTTTGCCGTACTCGTGGTAGCCTGTATGAAAATGTTACTAGCAACCAGTAGAAAGGTTACACAAAGGGCTCGTAGCAGCTTCAACTTCTGCTTGGTCCGGTTCTGTCCCCAAGGATCATCTGCGGGTCGAGGGTTGACAGAATTTGGGGCATTGACATACCACCAGATACAACAATTTCTGCAGGCCATGCGAGCAAATATGTTAAAGTCTCTCTCTGCAGGAGTAGCCATCCTTATTTCTTGAAGCAAAAGAATATCAAACGGTGCTGAAATGGCAGAGTAAGAATTTACCGATGCCTTCACGCACAGAAAGATTTGGCCTTATGACATCCTTTGAATTCACCATGAAGATATCACCAATGTAAAGATGGTTCGTTGGCACATAGACACAGTAAAGATCTTCTTGACCAGAATAACTCTGCAAAATAATAACAGGATTGATGCACAGAGACAAAACCATGTGCTAACATCAGAAATGACATTAGTACAGCCAAAAAGTGCATGTCATCAATATAATTCTTAGTACAGCCAAAAAATGCATGTCATCATTATAGTTCTTGGTACAGCCAAAAAATTCAATATAATTCTTCTCATGCAGCAACTGAAACAGTGAGATTATCTCACTTTACCCACATCCACATGTCATGACAGTAAAGTCTCAACCATACAAGAAATCAAGCTTAGTTTGAATTGCTCAGTAGCATAACAAAAGCAAAAGCATAAAACAAACAGCATTAGAATGAAAAGCTAAAGGAGCCTCATTTGGAGCAAACCTGGAGGGATACTGACGATGTAATGAAACCAAACGCATATTCTCCAACACGAGGATGCCTTATGATGACCACTTCCTTGAATGCCTGTTTGTTCTGATCTGTAAAAAGCAACCAGAATTTATTCAGCACCTCAGCAAATTCGACTGACCAGTTTGATGATTGATATTACCTGGTGATATTGCAGCACTAATTTGCTTCGATGCATTGTAGATATGACGAACAAGAGGCATGCGCTTAATAATCCACTCGCCAAGGCTAAGGACAGATGCTCCAACCCAAGATGACATAAAGACTCCAATCAAAAATATGAAAGTAACAGATGTGATGAAGCCAAGACCTGCAGAATCATCAGAGTGCAAACTGAAAACTTGACCTGGATAAGCAATACAATGTTCTTCTCACTGATCACAAGCTATCAGTATCATATAACAATAATTTTGCCTAAATGGCCTGCATGCTAACTTTTCCAGATTTCTGAAAGAACTGATAATCTAATCCCATGGTGCATACTGAACAAAATGAAGAATTAAAGTGGTCCCTTTTTCAGAATGAAAGGAATTCATTACAATATTACATAATTCTCCCTCTGCTCCAAGTTATAGTTCACTTTACTTTTGTCCTAAGTCAAACTTTTCTAATTTTGACCAAGTTTGTAGGAAAAACATAGTAACATCTACGAGTTCAACGTATGCATTATCAAAACATATTTCATGGAGAATTCAATATCGTAGATGTTGGTAGTTTTTTTGTATGAACTTGTCAAAGTTGAAGAAGTTTGACTTAGGACAAAGCTAAAGTGAACTATAACTTTGAATGAAGGGAGTATCAATTTTTCTAGATTCTGATATTTCAATACAAAAATAAGTTAATTCACATACCGAATATGTTGATTCCCAGTTGAGCATAGATTGGAGAGAAGAATCCATCAACAAAATGGATGAACCACCAGGTGATGTAGAATGTTATTGCTATGGGGAAGAGAATTACACTGGAGAATACCGGCAAATAAAATCATAACAGAAAAAAACATCTTAGTATATGTGGCAGGCACATGGAAAGATAAATTCAAGTAGCATCATTGCAAATTGCATAGAAATGATGCATGTAAAGTCACAGTTATCTCTTATCATGGTTCATATACATCCCAGAGTATCACTTCAGGAATGAGGAGAAACAACAGTATTTTTCTAATGCTTAAACTAGAGGCTCGACATATGGGCGTGAAATTAACTGAATAAAAAGGACTTAAGGAAATTCCTTGTGATTAGAACTTTATGGTAATCCTACTGTTGGAACATTGTGGAGTATTTCTTCTAAAATCCAAATTCGTGTTCCATATGGCTGTATTTGAATGTTTGGGTTATCACAAAGGGGCTATCAGTCAAGTGGCAACATGTAAATCCTCCATTCCAACCATAAGCCCATGAACCTTCTGATATTTCTCAGGATTTATAGAAGGTTATCTTTTTATTATTATTATTATTACTGAAAGGAAAAGCACCAAGAACCAAATAAGCAAGCATCCTACTGTTCCTAGTAACTACAGTTAGATAACCCTGTTGATAGCATTGCATCACCTGCCTACATGACTTCCCAATGTGTAAAGGGGAATGGATGTTAGCACAACAACCATAGAGCACTGCACCAAGAAATTTGACTTTTTATTAAGTGGCTACTGGCTACTAAGCTGTGGACCATTGTACACAACGCCGACAACCAGGCTATACATGAAACCCATGGAAATAGAACCTAGAATTAGCTACTAGGAATTCCCCTATTACAGTTCCATTGCTAAATGCTAGACAGTAATCAAGAGGCGAGGAAAGATTAATTTCGCAAGACCCTTTACCATCCAGTCATGAACTTCTTTGAAGCCCAACTACGGACGACCTTATGGAAAGCCTGCATTTCAAGAAAAGAAAAGGGGGTCGGAATTAAAACACGAGCTGTTCTAGCTTGAACTCAGAACATGCTTTCTCAGTTTGAACAAGGCAAGTATCAGACAGGAAAAGCAAGACTGCAAGAGTAGGAGCAAGATAATGTGTTTCAGTTGCTGTCAAGTATTTGTCATTCCAAATTGCAGCTCAAAATGCTAAGCGCTCTAGGCGGTTTAGAGATTCCACTAGAAATTGAAAACCAAATAAATATTTTGAATATCATTTTGTTGAACTGGTAATATGAAGGTGTGCCAACGCAGAAATACAAGTGGGTCACAGTCTTCTCAGTTTTCTATTTTTAAGAAAATCAAATAATGAAATAAGCTACATCGAAGCTATGCACCATCCATTACTAATATCATTTGCCCAAATGGGACATTGAAGCATTTCCTAGTACATAAACTGCTCCTCGGTTCATGCCGTTAACAAACATCAGTGTCAAGAAGATTTAGCTGAATTTAAAACAACGAAAATAACATAAATCGTAAACTAACCGAACAGACCCTTGAATAAAAGGGGGGCAAGAGAAAAAACAAACAACTATGCAATCGAGTAGGGAGGCGGGGTCAGGGCCTCAGGGGGGCGGGAGCGGGGGCGTACCTCGCGGCCAGAGGAGGAGAGCGCGGCGGAGGCGGAGGAGGCCCTGTCGCCGTCCTCGACACCGTCGCCGGGCGCCGAGCCGCCGCCGGAGACCGGGATGAGGAGCTCCCGGTCCCGGTCGCGCCCGCCCATCGGGCTCAGGCTCAGCGGAGACTTGTTGTCTCCCATGGGGCTCGTCTGCCGTGGCGGCTCTCAGCCGCCGGTCACCCTTGCCGGCTCGGGTCGTCGCGATCGCTGCTGGGGGGAACGGAAGGGGATGCCGGCTCGGCACGGCCGCTGGGGCAAGAGACTTTTTCTATTTTTCGTTTTTTTCCTGGAGTCTTTTGAGAGTTTTGCCCCTCTTCTGTCCCGTTGGCACCTGTCGAGTCCCTCTTCGTCGCCCACCGCCCCGTCGTGGGATGGAGACGTGGGGCCCACATGTACGTGACAGTTAATGAGGTTGGTACGATCATGATGATCGCTTGATGATTAATCAGGTGATGAAGCAGAGTTTGATTTGATTGCTAACAAAAACATTTAGCTCCACTAAATTAACAAAAAGTGGCTGCCAGCAAGTTTGAAGATAAAATATTTAGTGCAAACCACATCTTTAATATAATCGTAAAAACTCTTAAGTATGGTTTCAATGTGGTTTTCATGAATTGTACTGAAGATGTGTTATGCACAAAATATTTTGCCAAGTTCGAATTCCCCAAATAGCACCAAGCTGATTTGAACACTGCACAACCAACGCTGTAGGGAGTCTCTATGCATCTCGTTGGAGAGAATCGTCTAGTCCTTGCAAGCAACTTGGATGAAAATGACCTCCCTCAAAATTTATTATTTATGGCAACATTTCTTTACTTTAAAACAATTCTAAATAGTACAGCCAGCATGACACTGACATGGTGGAGGCACCCTCGTCATCTCATGCTAGACATGATGTGGGCTTTTCCGTTGTGGAAATTTTCGGGTCAACCATAGCCGGAAATGAGGTAATCCATGGCAGGCTGCACCAAGGAAGCCACTTGCAACGTGCAAGTTCCAAGCTTCGAAACTCCCAGGACCAAGAAATTACGTGGAACCAGGCACAACATATGAACACACATCAATAATATTATTGGAATAATTATAGAGTCTAGCAGGCACATTGAAATTCTTCAAGCAAGGTGGGGAGAGGAGCTTCAATTTATTTCCCACTACCAGGCAAGTTACAAGGTTTGTACAAGTACACGGTGCGTACTTCATACATAGCGACAGCGTCAATGGTTGGACGACGTAGAAATACAGAATGTGAAGGTTCCTCCATGCTTCCACAGAAACCCTGCAGAAAGAAAACAAGAACAGAATGGGGTTGTAAGTTTGTAGCAATTCCAAACAGCTGCTTATTTCATCACAAAAGAAGGAATATGAACAAAGTAACATCTTAGAAAGCATAGCATACACATATCGAGTTTCCGCAGCACTTGTTGTTCCAACATGACTTATGAATCTATTAAGTGATGATTAAAAGATCATAAAAGCAAGCAAGAAAGAGGATTCTCAATCATACAATTGTGGATCTAAATAAATGATTATTAAAAGGTCATAAAAACATACAAGAAAGTGGATTATCAATCGTAAAATGATGCTATGTAAGATAATCTATGTATTGGCACAAACTGCAAACTAGTTATAGGAGACAATGATCGGGAAGGCATTTTTGAAACCAAATTACCAAATAAACAAGCTAACCACCCGTGATGTGAGTGGTAAACCCATGAAGGTGATTTTGGTGGTACGAATAGAATGATTCTGAAAGTGATGGTATTTGGGCACCATACTGTGCTGAAAATGGAGACCTCTGGGCTCAGTCAGACTGCTTAAAGGCCAGTACGGCACCAGTCTTTCTTATACTGTAGTCTCAAAAAGCATGAGACCTGGCCTAAGACCCGGCCTTACACAATAGAAAATTGCAACAAAGGAAGCTGACACAGTGAGAGAGAGCGTGTTAGGACTGTAATCCTTGATGATGCTATCAGTGCCATGAATTTTTCGAATACCTTGCCAGTGACATGTATGAGAAAGAAAAGTTAGAATTTATGTTTATTTTAACCAATATATATGGTCCTGTCTTATAGTCCATCTAGACCTTATACAGTTACACATAACAATAAATTGATCTTAGACACTTCACCCGTTCTTAAGGTCTATGGTGACCTTATACATTACTGATGCCCTATTGTGTAGGAGCTCTAGGTTGGTGGCATAGATGTGAATTCCCCTAAAAAAAATCGATAAATCAGATAATGCAAGTATGAAAGACTTAGTATCATGTTGGGTCATAATATATTAATTCATATGTTAAACTACTCAATAGACAAACGTTTTGTACTTTTGTGTAAAAATTGAAAATTGTAGCTAAGACCATGATTACAGGGCAAGATCTGTATTTCTTTTAAACTTTTTATTGTCAAAACAGTAGTTAGTACTAGCTATACTCACCTTCAAATGAACTTAATAGCTGTCTATTTGAATTGACATTGGATTAACTTTGTATAAAACCACAAATAGAGTTATCTGATTCACATCAGATGGACTAGCAAGTAGCAACATCTGGCTCCAGATGAATCCCAATGAACTAGCTTCTCTCAAAGACCAGAGCTATACTCAAATTAGATAGATTTTTTATCTGAGGTATGGTGAAACTAAAATACTGAATAGGTTAGGTACATCATAAATGACAATTACATAATTAACCAAAACTAGCAGAAATAAACTGAATTCTTTTCAAGAAATGCAAAAGTGACGAGAACATCTACACAGTGATGCAAATTACAGATTTGCAGGTAACCTTCAAATCAAATTCACAATAGAGAACATGAAGGTCTGATGGACCAATAATTCACAATCGTGACAAAAATATATGATTGAATCATGATTGGCAAGCATGATATTCAAAATACTAATAAGTTAGTTATACACCTATACTACTTGCTCTTTAGGTTATTATATCACAGCAGTAGTTATCCAAACTTGTGGGTCTTTCTTGAGGAATTGTTCTCATAAGAACTACGAGTCCAGAAGCCAAAAAAAATGATAGATGACATGGTAGCTCAAAGCTTTGTTAGACTCATGCTCCCAGCTTGAACTAAATCCTCATAAAATCAGTTGCATATAAAAACAATACAAAGATCTCATGGAATCAAATAGAAAAGCACAAACAATTTGAAAATTGTAGCAAGTACCATGACACGGAGATGGAGAAGGAAAGGCCAAATCCTCATTTTCAGTTATCTACTGTTGTTATTACTAAAACAATAACCCTGAAGGTCTGAACCCTTAGATTGATCTTATTGTTGGGTTTATTCTTCTCGAAGGTTGCATTCAGTTATTAATGTCCTTGCAGTGTAACTATGTAAATGTAACTACTCCTCTATCTCACATTCTCACCCCTAGCTCTGCCACTGTTTATTTCACCCCGAAATCGCCTTGGATAAAGATGAACCTCAACTGAACTTGATCACAATTGCAGCTGAAACTAAGCATATTCTTACTACAAGCCAACAATACCAGCCAAATTATTTGATTCTGATTTGATATGGGATTATGGGTACAGGCTACAGCACAGTCAAACTATCAGTAAAACCAGCACAGATGAAACCTTATGATTTCTCACCAGCAAGAGAGGCACTCCAAGGAGACAGCATCTGCGCGAAGAGAAGACTGACCTCTCTCGAATCACGACATCAGAGCTTGGAAGCGAAGTGCTTCCGCTTCTCCTCATCGCTCTCCTCGACAATTCCAACAGACCTGCAGGCCTCAGGGTACATGGACATCCTTATGGACGCGTAGACGCCCCCATCCCACTTCCTGGCCGCGAGCTGCTCGGCAAACTTGAAGGCCTCGGCCGCCGTCTCGTCCGCAGAAGGGTAGACGGCATCCACGATGCCCATCTCCTTGCCCTCGGCGGCCCTGACCTTCTTGCCCCTCAGCGCGACGTCACGGAGCGCGTTGGCGGAGGTGATCTTGGCGCGGAGCACGGCCACGAAGTAGGGCGGGAGCGGGAGGCCGATGTCGACCTCGCTCATGTAGAGCACCCCGCGGTCGCCGCGCATGATGCGGTAGTCGTGGCAGAGCGCGAGGAGGCACCCGCCCGCGGAGGCGTGGCCCGTGACGGCGGCGACGGTGGGCATGGGCAGCGCGAGGAGGTCGGCGGCGAGCAGGCGGAGCGCGGCGACGAGCTCGCCGAGGCGCGCGCGGGAAGTGCCCGCCCACCCGATGTCGAGGCCGTTGGAGAAGAAGCGGCCCTCGCCGACGGTCACGAGCGCGCACCCGGGCCCCGCCTTGGCCGCGCCCTCCGCGGCGGAGGCGACGGCGGAGCGGAGCGAGGAGATGAGGGCGTGGCCCAGCCGGTGCTCGCCGTCGCCGGTGAGGGTGAGGACGAATACGCGGCCGCGCTGCTCCAGGGTGCACATCGTGCCGGCGGATGGGGATTGGGGGCGGCCCTCGCGGTAGGTGCGGAGCGTGGGAAGGCGTGTGTGGTCTTCGGCTCTTCGCTCCTCAGCAGCAGAGCAGGAGCGCTCGATTTTTTGGCCGGCCCGCGGCCAAACCGATGAACTGCGGATGAAACTTGTAGGAAGGCAACGCCTCACCTCGCCTATGTCACACGGGCAGAAATCCTTTGTCGTAGTGGGCAGCAGACGTACGCTTCAACGACGCTGAGATTATTCAATTTGCTAAACGGATTGGAGCTTCTGACTCGGGATTAAGCTGAAATGGGGTGACGGAAGAGGCAAGAGTTTGCCACGATGGTGCCACAACGTTTTGACACAAACGTTTGGGGCTTTGGAGTTGGTGCGATGGCCGATGGGAACAAGTGATAGCAATTAACCTCGGTCCAGATCACAGCATCCTGCTAGCGGCTGTCAATAGCTAGGTTGATAATTTCAGCAGATAGTCGCGGGTCCAGATTA
>Ga0182004_10000584_pt1 | contig 23058 bp, 19 predicted proteins | sample Sormic07211540_1_FD_120479 | JGI IMG/M metagenome (GOLD analysis project Ga0182004, IMG submission 120479) | Endophyte microbial communities from Sorghum bicolor roots, Mead, Nebraska, USA - 072115-40_1 MetaG | ecosystem: Host-associated > Plants > Roots > Unclassified | place: USA: Nebraska...
GGGGCAGTCCCAGGCTCGGCGGCGGCGTCGGCGGCTCCCCCTCCCGCCTCTCGCCAGTCGCCTCGCGCCCTCGCCTCCGTCCTCCGCGCACCGGCCGGCGACCCTGCGTACGCACCTCCCTCTACCGACCGGCCGGCGACCCTGCGTACGCACCTCCCTCTCCCCTCCCGCCTCTGCTGTACCGTGGGAGCCCGGCCAGCTGCCCAGGGTGGCCGGGCCTTGGCTCCGCCGGTGACTATTCCCGAGAAGAAAGCGGAGCGGAGAATCCAGGAGAGGGGAGGAGCTCAGCAGCAGCTGCTGTAGCTACGTTTGCTGGATCGAGTCGATCTTCACCTGATGCTGTGTTTTTGCTACTGAGGAGAGAGGGATCTGAGGGAGGGGGATGATGTCGTCGTCCTCGTCCTCCTCGGTGGTGTACGAGGGGTGGATGGTCCGTTACGGTCGGCGCAAGATCGGCCGCTCCTTCGTCCACACCCGCTACTTCGTGCTCGAGCCACGGATGCTGTCCTACTACAAGCGCAAGCCGCAGCACAAGGCCGACAAGGTCGGGGGAAAGCTCCCCATCAAGTCCCTCCCCATCGATGGCAACTGCAGGGTCGAGGACAGGGGGCTCAAGATGCACCATGGACATGTACAACTGTTTTCCCTCTCTCTCTTCTTCGTTCTGGTGTTCTTCTTCCTTTTTGTTATCATAATTCTGCGACGACTGCGACGCTGATTCCATTCGGGCATTACTTCTCCTGCTGCAGATGCTTTATGTCTTATGCGTCTACAACAAAAGGGAGAAGCACAACCGCATCACGGTAAATCCATGATTTATTCATTCGGAGCAACTTCACTTTGTTTAGTGCATTCAACAGTAGATTACTGGATTTCAAACTGTAATATTATGCTAGAAGTCTTTGATTTGCATCCTACATGCTGCCTTCAGTTAAATACCACTCATTTAGCTTAATCCCTTTCTGTGGCATGCATCAGATGGCAGCATTCAACATACAGGAAGCTCTAATTTGGAAGGAGAAAATTGAGATGGTCATCGATCAGGTTCAACACGTGGAAACCCTAAACTGTGCTAATCTATTACTCATATTGCAAAGTACTAGTAGAACATGAAAGTGATTATGAATATGGATGCGAATGGATGCCACCTAATGGTCTTGACCGACCCCTCTTTAGTTACTACTTCTCCAAAATTTGGTCACATTTTGGAAAACTAGTATTCATAGTATTAGAACTAAAGAACCTTAGGGGCAGCAATTCACACCCTAATTATGAATCTATGCAATAGCAAATTTTCCTGTGGTTTACACTTGTTTCTTTTTGAATGGTGCAGCGACAGGGGGTAGCGCCGAGTGATGGCAACAAGGCCTTTAGCACATCGCAGCAAAAGGCTAGCTTAGAAAATGGAAGGAAATCGTCTTCATCTGACCACGAAAGTCAGTAAGTAGCTGACTTCCATGGTTATGTTTCAAGTTGCATTTGTTTCTATGTTGTGGCTAAAGCATTTTTTGATACCCTTCTCTGCTAATGCTTTACTTGTACCAGTTTGGTAATGTTTTGGTTACATCTCCCATCTTTCTTATTTGGGCTCTCAACAGCTAGTATTTCTGAAAACGTCACATTGACAGGATGATTATTTTTCTTCAGATGGTATTCTTCTGAGATGCTACTTTGTGATCTAAACATTTAAACCTTTCATGATCTTAAATAAGTAAACACTGGGTAGGTGTGTGCCTGAACTCAGCACTTGGTTTTGCGGTAGTTTACAATGAAAGAAGGAAGAATGTCTTGTTGAATGCATTTTAACTCAAGTTTGTGTATACTCGACAAATCTCAAACTCTACTAGCGCCTGGATGTAATTTTGTTTCTGTCTGTTGCATGATAATATGCATAATTATGAACTTCTACCAAAATGATATGTGCCCATATTCTCTCATGGCAGGTACAGTCATGAAGAGGAAGAAGAAGAGGAAAATCAGCGATCATTGCTAAGGAGAACAACAATCGGGAATGGTCTGTAACATGCCACCTAACTTGGCTTGGCTGTTCCCTTCCACACGGATGCACGAGCTAGCTAGCTAAACAAATAATTATTTTCTTTCAGCGCTTAACAAATAGTTGTTCTACTGTTGCCTTTTGCAGGCCCTCCAGAATCTTTATATGACTGGACCCGTGAAAATGATTTGGGAATATCAAATCAGGGAAGCCCTGACCAAGTTTTCTCTAGAGGACACTGGCGCCTTGTCAGATGCCAGAATGGCAAGAACTTATATTTTGCTCGTAACTCTGTTTCTCTGCTGTGTAACTGGGTTGCTCCTCTGATGTGGTGTTGATTTCTTCAGGCCTCCGCATTTTTGAGGAGCTCCAAGATGTTGATTACCTTGTAAGTTGTTGATGGGTATAGCTATGTACAGGTAGTCTAAATCTAAGCCATATTCTCATGTTGCTTGATGCTTGTGTGCTATTCATAGGCAAGAAGCTGTAGCAGAGCAATGAAGGCTGTTGGTGTGGTTGAAGCCTCCTGTGAGGCTATATTTCAGCTTGTTATGAGCATGGATACTACTCGTTTTGAGTAATTCTTTCTTTCTAAGTTTAGGCCTTGTTTGGATGCATGTGTATCCACTTCAATCCACATATGTTGGGGTGGATTGAAATAGAACTTAGTTTAATTCCACTCCAATCCACTTCAACACATGTGGATTGAGGTGAATACATGCGCATCCAAACAAGGCCTTAATAAATTTGCTCCATAACTGTTCATTATTCTTTTCCTTAAACTTATCCATATCATTTTACTTTTTCGTTTTGTAAGGTGGGACTGCAGCTTTCAGTATGGTAGTCTGGTAGAGGAGGTTGATGGCCACACTGCAATACTATACCATAGGCTACAACTGGATTGGTTCCCAATGTATGCTTTACCTTTTGCTGGAAAATATTCCTCTCATGACCTTCTGTATCTGTACTCCACAAGAAGTGCAGAGTCATTGCAAAATCATGACACATTGTTTTCTTGGTCAAAAAATGACATGATGCCACATATTACATTAATGTATGTGTATGTTGGCTTTTTAATTGGTTGGTGCTAAGATGTACTATATTTCCTAGGAACATGGATTAAATATTGACTCTTGTATTTCATGATTAATGTTTATCACAATCTTCTTGAATTCAAGGTTATTTAATTAATTTTATGGAGCCTGTCATGGATTTGATGAATACTTTGTCAGGTTTGTTTGGCCTCGTGATCTTTGTTATGTGCGCTATTGGCGGCGCAATGATGATGGAAGCTATGGTTGGTACTCTGTATTTTGTGGTTGTTTGGATCTCAAGATTAGAAATTTCTTTTCATGAAACAGATATTATGAGGAGTTTTTGGAAAAATGAATTTTAAGTAGGCATTCTGTTATATTTGTTTATTCATTAGTGTGTTTGGATCGGTAGTAGTGGAACTTGTTTCATTGTAGGTTCCCAAAAAATGGCGCGAAATCAATCATCTTGCAAACTGATTGTAATTGTCAAAGGAGTGCTAGGTAGGTGAATCAATGGAAGTGCGAGATTCCTGGCCAGTGAAACAATTGCATCATACACTGGTTTTGATAAAAACGCCTTGGAGTCAGATTTGCTAAAATATGGAATTTTGAATTTACTGGAAACCAGTTTTTCTTATCTCCAAGTTAGTTGAGTGAAATAAACAATGTTTTACAGATGCCAAACTAAAACAAGTTTTAATTAATTTATTTTTTGTAAAACTTGAGATGCAAACAACCCCTAAGGCTTACTCATAGCCATGTTCCATGCGATATACATGTATATATGAACATGTTGGACGAGTCTTTTTTTCTCTCTGAAACACGCAGTCTGCGTCTGCATGTCATTATATTAAGAAGAAAAAGGGACAATAACCCTTACAAAACACACACACATACTACCAAGAAACTAGGTAGACATATGCACCTATTACAGTAGATAAATCTGACCCTGACCATTACTATACCTCAGTTGTCTACTGGCTGTATACCTCTTGCTCCAGCCTTTCCCCAATTGGATAAGTAGTTTTAGAAAACTGTGGTATCATGAAACATACAAACCCGTTGTTGTTATTTTTTTTGTTTTTTTGGGGGCAAAACTGTAGTATTTATCCAGTGCTCCAATTTTTTTTACATCCAGACAGGTGCCGTAGTCATTATTTTTATGACTTGTATTTGATTATATTCAGTAATTTTATTTGCAGTTGTGTTGTTTCGATCCAGAGAGCACCAAAACTGTGGTCCACAACCAGGATTTGTAAGGGCACATATTGAGAGTAAGTAAATTGCTCTGATGAATTTGTTACTGCACAATCATTTGCAACTTTTGTTCATTTATAGCATGTTAGCAACCAGGGCTGACCGAGGAAAATGTATGGCAGCCAGGGCTTCCTTTTCGTAACTTTTCTTCTCTTTGACTTGCATTTATTTATTGTAGGTGGTGGCTTCAACATTTCTCCCCTGAAATCCCGTAACGGAAGAATCCGAACACAAGTGCAGCATCTTATGCAGATAGATTTGAAGGGTTGGGGGGTTGGTTATGTACCTTCATTTCAGCAGCATTGCCTCCTTCATATGTTGAACAGTGTTGCTGGTACAACTAACCTTCTGAATAAGTTTTGGATGGTATCTTTATTATTTTTCCGTGTTGTACATAGTACTCAGAGAAAACATTTGGTTTATCTTATTCTCGGTTAGGATTTGGAGTAACTTCTCAACTGAGACGAGACCTTTTTGTGTGAGGCTGCTGGCTTGATCAGTGTCGTTACACTTTTATGTTTGGTCATTTTAGGTGGCCCAGAGCTGATCATTGCATGTTAGATGAGTTTACAGGTTCCTTTCCTGTGTGTTTAAAATGGTTGCCATTGTGATAAATACTGACACCTTACGAAAATAATAAAGTAGTCTACTATTATATGCTTTCTGTTGAAGATGATGTTTGGAGAAATGTTTTCTTGTTTTTCCTTGCCCAGTCCTTCATGCAGCATGGAGACTCACTTTCAGCAGGACATTACAACTACGAGCCTATTGTCAGTTACCATCTTAGCAGTGGTTGACCTTCAGCATAAATCAAGGGGGTCCCAGAGCAGTTAGGAATAGTCCTTATGCATGACACGTTTAGGAGACAGTTGCTGTTTTCTTGTGCATGACTGTTCAAGCATATTACATATACTCCCTCTCCCAAATTTTAGGCCATTTTGATGTTTTGGCTTCTCTAAGTATATAGCTTTTGCTATGCACCTAGATACTATACACTATGTCTAGGTTCATAGTAAAAAGTAAAAAAACTATGTATCTAGACTAGAAAAGCTGAAACGACCTATAATTTGGAATAGAGGGAGTATTATGTAATATCAGCTAAGGTGATGCACAATCCTGCAAAAAATGGTGTATCCTTAGATTCATTGCCATCATGTACTCGGCATGCATCCTACGAGTACTCCATTTCAATTTTCTTAGACATAGGCTTCAGCATGTCCCCCTCGCCCCTCAATTTGGGAAACTGAATATTTTTTTCCTCCAACACTAGGAAACTGAATATGATATATGTTCTCTATTACTCACTGTGCATTTTTCTCCCCTGACAGGGCTCAGGGAATGGTTTTCACAAAGTGATGAGAGTCAAGTGCTTCCTAGGATTCCTGTTATGGTCAACATGACTCAATCTGTTTCTTCCAAGAAAGGCAGAAAAGCACAAGAGAGTACTACACAAACCAGCATTCAGATGGATCCAAGCAGACATTCCACAGCTCTTGAGGAGGAGTCTGATGAAGATGACGAATTTCTGATACCTGAATCTGAACCAGAGGTTGATGAGTTGTTTTTAGTTTTTCCAGTGGATCTTTTCTGTCATTTTTTAAACGAGACTATGTTTTCTATGCAGCCATCAACACGTGAGGATGCTGCAGATATTAGGCAGTCAGGTATATATATTCTATTTTCCTTGATTATCTGTACAAAGAGTCTAGTTCACTTTATGAATTCTATCTAGGGCGGAATGAAGATGATTCAGATCAGATTGATTTATCTGGGTTTTCTGGGAATCTACGTCGGGATGACCGTGATAACAGCCGTGACTGCTGGAGAATATCTGATGGGAACAATTTCAGAGTTCGAAGCAAGAATTTTGTATATGATAAAAGCAAGGTTTTGATCTTCCTCATCATTATGTAGAATCATTTTGTCTGTTTTCTAGGCCCTATTGTTTATGGTATTTATTCTTTTTGATAGGTTCCTGCAGGAAAGCCTCTTATGGAGCTTGTTGCTGTTGACTGGTTTAAAGACGCAAAGCGAATGGACCATGTTGCTAGAAGAAAAGGCTGTGCAGTTCAAGTGAGTTCATGTTTGAATCCTGATATCATTAACTAGTCTGTAATGCATGGAAGAAGGGAAATGAATAGCACCCTCTTCTAATTTTTGTAACACTGAGAAGCAAACCCTCTGTTTTTGAGCCTTAACTGTTCTTACCACTGCTTGTGGAAGTCCTTGTTGATAGGCTCATAAACGATGCTTGGATATAGTAATCATATTTTGCTGAGAGCCAGGGTTGTACTTGTATATGGAGTTAGTGTAGCATCATGTGTTGCACCAAGAGCCATGTTTTGTTCTTTCTTATTACATTTAGCTTTTCTATGTATATATTTAAGAATCCTTGCTTAGCATTTTTTTTAACCTTTTGTGTTTAACCATGAATGTGTTTGATGTGGTGAAGCTCAGTTCCTGCTAAGTTGTTACTCTTTTCCCATTTGATAATATTTTGCTTCGGTTCTAGGTAGCGGCTGAGAAGGGACTGTTTGCATTGGCTATAAATCTACAAGTAAGTATTTCCATGGACGTTCCTACACAAAATGTGTCAAACTGTCAAAGCCATATCACTCTTTGCTCCTTATCTTCCTTTATATACATAGTTTTATTGTAATCTCTTGTGTGCACAGTACTGTCCACTAGTGTTGAAAGGATGACCCTCTAATTACGGCATTACGCTACTCATTTCTAGTTTTTTTTGACATTTTTTTTTAATAAGGCTACTCATTTCTAGTTGTTGGTCTTGATAGATGTGTCTTGTAACAATACTATCATTGTCCACTGTTGTTGTGACTTGTGAACCAGCAATAATGATGCAAGTATGATTACTTTTGCAGGTTCCTGGCACAACAAACTATAGTATGGTTTTCTACTTTGTTACGAAGAAACTGATACCAAACTCCTTATTGCAACGCTTTGTTGATGGTGATGATGAATATCGGAATAGTAGGTTCAAGTTGATACCATCAGTTCCTAAGGTGAAGTTCTCTCTATCCCCACCATTCTTTTGAAATCCTATGAGGTCCATGTGAAAAGTGTAGAAGAAGGGCAAAATAAAGGATACGATGAATCTCGCTATAAGTTGCTGGTGAATTCAATCAATTCCTTTTATCTGATGTAATTCACCTTTGAATTTCAGGGCTCATGGATTGTTCGCCAAAGTGTTGGCAGCACTCCTTGTCTATTAGGAAAAGCTGTTGACATTACCTATATACGTGGCTCAAATTATTTAGAAGTAAGACTGCGAGAAACCTTCTGAAGCTTATGTTTGTCTACCTTTTGGCTAAGAAATAGTATGTTGGCACATATTTTATGTTGCATTATGGTGATGTAACCGTGCAGATAGATGTGGATATTGGCTCGTCTACAGTGGCGAATGGAGTCTTGGGGCTTGTGTGTGGTGTGATAACAACACTAGTTGTCGACATGGCTTTCCTTGTCCAGGTAAGCCTCATTTACTTAGAGTCACATGTTTGTTAAAAAAACAAACAAACAAATAAATAAATAAAATAAAACATTGGCTGAACCGTTGAAGTGTTGGCCTTAATATTGTCGGCAGGCTAATACATACGAGGAGCTCCCAGAAAGACTGATTGGGGCAGTTCGCATGTCACATATTGAACTGTCATCGGCAATAGTTCCGGTGCTCGAGGATTAACCCTAATAGGCAATACTGCATGCATTGGGCTGACAGGATGAAGCCGCTCTGCTTGGATCACTGACAGTGTACACAATGTAGTAGGAAACATACTTCTCGACTTCTCGTACCATCTTCCTGAAGACCTTTCTATGCGATCATGCATGTATTGCGTATTTAGATGCGAGCTATGTAGGTTTTACAAAGGGTTGTGTTGGGGAAAAGAAAGAAGAGATTAGAAGAGTTAGGAATAGAGGCAGGCGAGACCCAAGCTGAGGTTTGAATAAATGGTCCATGCTTGACTTGACAGACCACACCATTCTTCATTGATACTATTTCCCTTGTTTGTAATGCTGTGATGCTTGTGCCAGCCATATCCCATCTGTACTTATGTATATGTATATGTATATACTACTATGAGGTTAGTTGGTGCCGTGTTCCTGAAATGTTTTCCTGTTCCAGGAATAATCCTCTATGCATATGTTCCTGGAATAACCTCTAAGCATATGTTCACCATGTATGTACACTCTTGAGGAAAAAAGTCATTTTTTTCTCTCCCTAATCTATCGTCGTAGTCTACTTTTACCCTAGGACTCTAGAACTCTTCTCTCAACTATTAAAACTGTTCAAATTAAAACTATTAGGACACGACGAATGATTTTTTTAGATAGCTTCAAAAATTAGCTTCAGCTATATTAAAATATTTGGAGCTTAAACTGGATTATTAAGTGTACATTGGAATCTTTTAACTAAAATAAATAAATAAAACCACCCTGAAACCCACTTCTAACTAGAGTAAGGAGATAACTTAAATGACTTTGGTAATTAAAGGAGACAATTTGATCGATTATAGAGACCAAGGAGGAAAATTTTGATGCGAAATGACTTTTTTCCCCTCTAAATAGTCAATTTGCCTCAGTCTTATTTTTCTCCTCAAACTCTATAACTAGACATCTCACCCCTAATTTCTCAAAACTGATCAAATAACCTCTTTATCTTAGTTTGATATGGTTTTGTCTTTTTTAGTTAAAACATTTGGTAAATACTTAACAAAGTTTTAAACCCATAAAAAACAACAAAGCTTCTTAAATCAATTTCAGGAAGAACTAGGGATAGATTTTGACATGAAGAATTAAAATAAAATATTTAGAGCTCATGAAAACATATCTACTAGTATCTCCAAAAAAAGATTTAGCTCTAGTAAAATGGAAAAGATTTGAAATATTCTAATCAATGCCTAATGTCCTTTAAAAACTATGCATGTCAAAAATATGAGATACAGCTAGCATGAAAACAACATACATTAATGTCATGCATTTGTGCTAGCCGTGTCTTTTGTTTTTTGTTATGCATTTTTTTCAAACACGCTAGGACATCAATTAGAATGTTTTGATTTTTTCTATTTTCGTAGAGATAAATCTAATTTTATAAGCTTTTAGATATATTCTCATGAGATGTAAATACTTTATCTGGATACATAATATCCTAATCTATCAATATGTGTTTTTTTAATGTTTTAGAAGTTTAGTGATTTTTTTGGGTTTAATGACCATATCAAGTATTCACTGGCCTTTTTATGTAGAAAAAGGACAAAACCACATTCTATCCACTTTAAAATAAGTCAGGAAAGTAACTTGAAAGATATTAGGCCTTGTTTAGTTCACTCCAAAAATCAAAATCTTTTCAAGATTCCTCGTCACATCGAATCTTGCGGCACATGCATGGAGCACTAAATATAGATGAAAACAAAAACTAATTGCACACTGTAAATCACGAAACGAATTTTTTAAGCCTAGTTACTCTATGATTAGACAATGTTTGTCAAGTAAAAACAAAAGTGCTACGGTGTCGAAATCCAAAATTTTTTCGAATCTAAACAAGACCTTAGTTTTGGAGTTTGAGGAAGTCGGGGAGCTAAAATGGACATTTTTCCCCTTTTCCTATTTTGATTTGAAGTGAATGGGTCCTCGGCCCAATATCCATAACACCATACCTGGGAAGCCTGGCCCATCCCCAGTTGTTGGGCGAACAGAGAGTCGTCTTGCTCTAGTCCTTCAGTCTTCATTCACTCGACAAGAGGCGAGGAGCCGAGGAGGGAGTGCAGTGCAGCGCGGTGCGGGCAGGGGAGGGAGCCAGTCGGAGCTGATGGAGGCAGCGGCGGCGGCTCCGCCGGAGAGGGATACGTCAGCGGACTGGGGGGATGGCGTGGTGGCGCTAGGTTTCCGGGTGAAGGCATCCTCTCGCGAGTCGCCGTCGCAGAAGGCGGGGAACTTGCTTGAGGCCGACCTGCGTTCCCACTGGTCCACCGCCACCAACACCAAGGAATGGATCCTCCTTGAGCTCCAGGTCCCCATCTGCTTCTACAGCTTATTCTTCTCCCTCTTCTCCCAATCTAGTTGGGGATCGAATTCGAATTGAGTAGTCACTCCCTCCCCAGTTGCTTGCAGGAACCGTGCCTCCTCTCCCACATCCGCATCTACAACAAATCCGTCCTCGAATGGGAGCTCACTGCTGGTCTGCGATACAAGCCCGATGCCTTCGTCAAGGTGCGCCCCCGCTGCGAGGCCCCCAAGCGCGACATCGTCTACCCCGCCAACCACACCCCTTGCCGCTACCTCCGCATTTCCTGCCTGCGCGGCAACCCCATCGCCATCTTCTTCATCCAGCTCTTTGGCATCCCCGTGCCTGGCCTCGAACCTGAGCTCCAGCCACTGCTCAGCTACTTGCTCCCGCAAATCACATCCTCCAAACAACCCCTTTCTCACAACATGCACCTCCAGGTTCTCTTCTCACTACTCCGTTTCTTCTTTCTTATTTGACCCTTTGGCTTTGGGGGTTCACCATGTCATGAGTTCCTGATGCATTTCTGCCCCATTCATTCTAGTTGCTTAAAGACATCTCCATCAGGCTACCTCCATTTCTTCCCCAGATTGAGGTGAAGTCAATCTTTCTGGCTCCTAGCTAAATTGCCATTTCTCGAAGCATGTTGTGTACTGCCCTTTAACAGGCTGCTGTATGTTTAGTTCAGGCTGACCTTAATAGTGTGGCGGACACCCCAGAGAGCAGCGTGCGGTTCTTGGCTCTACTTGCTGGTCCATTTTATCCTATCCTTCACCTTATAAATGAAAGGTGTGTCTTCCTTGTTTAACTTGCAACCATGTATCAGTTGGATTTATGATACATGCTATGTTGCCTGCCGTCATATATTGCACTTGTGTTATTGTGAATACGTGTTTGCACTTGCCTGCCTGTATGTGGGCGATGGTATCTGAAATGTCCTAAATTTACAGAGATCCTACCAAATCTTTGTTTGGTTCTGCTGATTCAGATGCCCTCAGAACCAGTCTGGCTTCTACTCCAACAGTTTCTTCAAACTTTGAGGCATGTAACCTTTTTTTTGGCTTATGTGCGTCTGTTTCTCTCGTTCTTGCGACTTGCTACAGTAGGTGTGGAAGGTGAAGGTTACGGCACTGCAGCCATGTATGCTGTAAGATTGATCACATGGATCTGCACTTGCAGTCTTAGTCATACATGGTTTCCTGCTTATTTGAAGTGGCTAAAACAATCATTTATATTATGTCCTTTTCCCCTTCCTGAGAGAACTTTGGGTAACATTAGTGCTGATTGTCATTATATGTGTTGAGCTCCTTTGTTAGTTTCAAAAAGATAGTATAATGCAAATTCAGCCCGCATTGGAGCTTGCCTTGATTAATGGGTGACTGATAAAAGTTCTAGCATGGAATACAAAATATTTTCTGGTAGGCAACTTGAATAGCTCAAATCAAATTTGTTACCACAGAATGGCTGCTGAAGATCTGTCACTGTGATTAAGTTAGGTTGATGTTACCGGGGATCTTCCTGTTACCTTTAGCTGTTACATGTTAAAAATTTTAGTTGGGCTGTACGGTAGGCATTGAAATGCCAAAAATACTATCTTCTGATCAGGTTGTTAATTTCTTGCAAGCATTCATGGAAGATGGTTGTCTTTTTTCTGACCATCCCATTCAAGGTCACATTTTTCAGAACAGTAAATAGTTTTCGCAGCTGGGCCAGTTCTGCTTTCTGATGAAACTTCTAAATAACTAGCTTAGTTTGCTATTTGAAATATGGCCAGAAATGTTTAGAAATGAGAACTAAATGGTTAAGCGCATAATTTGTTCCTGGTGTTTTCTTGGAGTGTGAAACCTAATGCATTCAATGACTGGCCCTAAAACCTTTTTTTGGGTCCAAAATGGTATTGCCATCAACCTATCAGTTCACATAAGGATTTTATTACTCTGCAAAATCATAGTATGAACAGTGAAGAGATGGCAGCCTTTCGTGCTCCACTCTCTGACTAGACCTACTACAAATCCTTTCTTTTTATTTTACCAAAAACATGGCCATCATACAAGTATGCGCCCTGAAAAAAAATGTGTTTAGATCTCTGTCTTGCTTGAGCTCGCCTCACCTCGCCAGGCAAAAAACTGGAACATACAACATGTTTGGTTTCTTTGTTTGCTTTGTTGTTTCCTTGCTAGCTTCGGAGAGACAATTTGGCTTGCCCACGCTGGCAAGGCTTACCTTGCTGGGTGAGGCGAGGTGAGGAAATTTAGCAAGCCAACCAAACCGTGCCAAAATGTCCTATGCAAAATGTCCCTTTGCTCCCTGAAAGAAAACTGCCTCATAAGCCAGTTAGAGAAGTTGAGGGGATTGTCAATTAGTACATCAAACATAGATGTTTAGGTGTCTGTTATTCTCTTGGGGAACATAGAGGCACTCCTTTCAGTTTGTCCACCTGATGTAGTATTCTGAACTCTTTCTTCTAGGCACAACCGAGGAGATCACGGAGTCCATCATCTGTTCAGCCTGCTTCGTATTTGCTGGCATTTCGATCTGAAACGGCTATGCTCCTCTTAAGGAAAGCGCATAAAGACAAAACCCTTGGAGTTGTTTGCCTTCGAGTATGTTCTTTGACACTATATTTTTCATTTTTTGTTACATGCACTTTCCTCATGGAGGATTTGCTACCCAATTGTTTCTTTTAACTTAGGCATCGAAGGTATTGCAAAAACTATTGGAGCCTGAGCCATTTTTAGACAAATCAATGAATACTAGTGTCATGCTACCAAGCCAAGTCTCTGATGAAATTCCTAAAAGCGATGCTTTCAGTCTAGTACTTTCTACAGACTACTCCAGTATGTTTGGAGAAGAATTTAGCCTGTCAGAAAATCAGTTTGATGGTTCATTCGTGAATATTTTGGATATTGCTGCTGTGGAAGAAGGCATTCTTCATGTACTATATGCAGCTGCATCACAGGTTACCTATCTTATTGTTCCATCCTCATATCTTTTACCATATATGTACCATTCTATTTGAAGATACTTATGTTTTCTTGGTTTGTAATTATAGCCTATAATATGTCGCAAGCTTGCTGATGTTACTTCAGACATTTGGTCTGTCTTACCACTTGTCCAAGCCCTACTTCCAGGTAATGTCTGTGCAGTATACATGTTTTCTTTACTACTTTTCATTGAAGTATACATCCATTTGAATGATTAGAATGTTTGCTATGGGTAGATGCGTACCTTCATGCATGCACACTCACATGTCACTTGCTCTAATCATGGTTATATTTAGGACATGGAGATACATGATGTCTAAGCACACTTTTGATCATCCTTTTCTTTTGCAATATAATTTTAAAATATTATAAAACTATCGCATTATAAAAATATTTTTTGAGAAAATTTGTAAAATTTACCATTTTTCATGTGACCAACTTGTAAAATAAGTTCATAGTTAAAATAACTGGACTGATATGTAGGTGTGTGTGGGTTTGGCTCGGGTGGGACGGCTCTAGCCTCGCTCATTTGTATCTTTTTCTTCCTTAATGAAATGACACGAAGCTCTCCAGCATCATTCAAGAAAAAAATTGGACTGCATAGATTCCATAACCTAGGCCTATGTGGCTAACTAATTGTCATGACTCTTGTGTCTTGGCTGCTCTTTGAGTTTGACTAAAGAAAATGTTGCAGTTGATTTATTTTGGTCTGATATATGATCCACAAAGATGATTATGATAATGTGCATGCATTTGCTGAGTAGTTGCTCTTGTGTGTTTGTAGCACTTCGTCCTCCACTCAGTTCTGGTCCTGTTGAACATATTGATGATTCTTTTAGCCAATGGAATCATTCAAATGTTCAAAATGCTCTCTCTCAGGTACCTCAATGGCTTTGATTGATATAATTTGTTATACCATTCCTGAAGATTATTGTGGCTGCAGATTGTTACGATGTCAGTATCGTCATCAGTTTTTCATCCTCTTCTCAGAGCTTGTGCTGGTTATCTTTCATCCTACCTTTCATCACATGTTCGTATCTCTGCTGCAATCTTTTTCTCTTCACTTTTTCCAGAAATTATTTATGCTTTTGCTACCTGTTTGCTTACACTCTGCTGAAAAAAAAGAACTATCCCTCAGAAAGTTATTCATGCTTTCTTTTTTTGACTTATTAGGTAAAAACGGCTTGTGTTTTGCTTGACTTGTGTCGGGGCCCATTGGTACCATGGGTACCGATGATAACAGCAAAGGTCTCTTTTATAATTTTGTTACTAAGGATTTTCTGTTAGCATTCCTTTTTGTGACTTTAGTCTCTTAACTCTTCATATACTTTCAAAACAGGTAGATCTTGCAGTTGAACTTCTAGAGGATCTCCTAAGTATCATCCAGGTATGTGCACACTGGTAACTTAGCAATGCTTGGAAAATTGAAATTAACTTTTGATGGCTGTAACCTGGTGCATTTGTATCCTACCATACTTAGGTCTTGAACTTTTGCTACTATACCAAATGAAGTTATGTTCTAATTTATTTACCGTTGTGGTGTTAATGCTGTTGAAGGGATGCACCTGTATTTGAGATGAAACAATAAGCTATTCACAACTTTGAAAAATATATGTTATTGTGATAGTACTACTTGACCAAAACTGGAATTCCTTCCTTTGTGATATCCTAAATCAACATCAACGATTTGTTTAGTACTTCAGTAACTTTTAAGTTGATTTCCACTCCATATTTATATTGTGAACCAATTAACTTTGTTCTTTATCATGTTGGTTAGGAAGCTGGCCAATCTCTTGCTCGTTCACGTGCAGCACTGAAGTATGTTGTATTGGCAATTTCTGGGCATATGGATGATGTGCTCACAGAATATAAAGTACATGTTTCCCTTTCTGAAAGTGGTTCTTTGTAGTGACTTCTGTACTGCTTCCTTAACTTTCCTACTTTCAGGAAGTCATGCATAAGTTACTTTTCATTCTGGAGATGCTAGATCCTTTTATCGATCCTTCTACAAGTGCCATGAAAGACACAGTAATATTTGGTAGTATCTCTGCTATATATTTGGAGAAGCAGTCAAGTGCATACGATATTGCCTTAAATATTATCCATAAAGCAGTAAAGAGAGCTGCTGTTCTCCCTTCTTTAGAACTTGAATGGCGACGAGGAGCCGTTGCCCCAAGGTTGGTAAAGCAATATGTATTTACAGATTTGACATAAGCTTGATACTACAATAACCCAATTGTCATGATTATGCAAGCCAACCATCATTAGCTACTACTCTGCTCACAGTGTAATGTTGCCATGGACTTGTGTATAATTTTTTTTGAACATTAAATACAGCAGGGGAGGCCCCCCACTTTAGAGAGATTTTACTAAGAGGGAAAAAGGAACTTACTGTACAGAGAGCTACTTATCCAATCCAACTGATGTGTAAATTTGTCTGCCACTTCCATACAAAGCTTATTGTGGCCCCATTTACTTTCAGAAGATCCAGATTGCCCTCTGAACTTTCAGACATGATTTAATTTAGGTCACTGGTTGATTTGGCAGGAAACATAAGCAGTTGCTTATATTTCTTACCAAATTAGCTAGTAGCCTCAACCAAACCATTTTCCAGGACCAACTTTCCTTTTCAAAATTTGAGCCAATTTTTTTTCCTTGAACATACAAGAGGTATGTCTTCATAAGCCACCCACACACCTGTCCTGTTGGGAGGGCAATCTGAGCTATAAGTGGAAGTTTGAGGTACCAATTTGTGCACAAACATGTATCTTTCAAACGTTTTAACTAGTCAGGTGAAAATGGCAGGATTAGATTTTCCACAAAAATAATTCCATAATATTAATTTTCTATACTCTTTAGTTATCATTGGTAAAAAATGATTGTAAGTTTCATCTTGATGTCCTTAAGTCGAAGCACGAAAAGGTTCTTGATTGAAAGGAGTGAAGTTATTGTTACTCAGGATTGGGGAACCTTTTGTGTGTCTACTAGCAGCTGTCTTCTCTAGTATTTGATGAGTGATTTACGCTTTATGGCTTATGACATGCAATTGATGTTTTCTTTCCTGAATCATCTTTTTGCTATCCTAGCTTCTAATTTCTAATAAAGGTCATTCTGATCTGCACCATTGAATTGGGTTGCTTTATAATGTAGACTGGCTAGGTTTGGTATCCATGTAATCATAAGAAATTTAGATGGGGGAACAATATTTATTACTGTATGCCCATTAGCTGTCTGGTTTATAAAAGAGAGTATGGGCATCATGGATCAATCCAATTAAGTGGGCCACATGGACAAAGACATACCATGGGCTTGTTTGGTTCTTGCCCTGGGAAACACGCCTCAGCCAGGTAGCAAAACCAGGTGTTCAATTGCGATCACCTGGGGTTAGATCAACCTGTCTGGTGTGGCCACCCAGGCGAGGGCATCAACCTACATACATATACTGCACTTAATATGACGAATTTAGTTTACATTTCAAGACCATGATGCAAAGTTCTGAACCATGTGACTTTAATGCATGCATGTGATGGCATAGTAGATGAATCATTTCTCTAGCATAACACTATCATGCTTGCTGGTGTAACATGCCTGACTTTTGGTTTGCAGTGTAATTCTCTCTATCTTGGATCCGCACATGCCTCTTCCTCCTGACATTGACCTCTGCAAAAGTTCAGCGCATGAGATTGATAATGTGCCTTTGGCTGTTTTGGATAATGGTGCACCACATCCATGCAATCCAGAAAATATTGATGGGCGAGATGCATCTGAACCAACTGTTCGGCCTGAAAATTTTGAACAGTGCAGTTTTTTGTTTGCTCCTGAAGAATTAAACCAATCTGAGTTGACTAGTCTTTACACCTTGAAAGGAAAAGGCTATGATGTAGTAACTAAAACAAGTTTGAACCACGACATCCCTGAAGGCAGAAGCAATGAGAAACTATCATCTGACCCTTTCCTGCTAGATAATATTGTTGCAGCTGATTATTTTGATGCACAGGCTGATTATCAACAGCTGGAAAACTACGAGGACTGTGAGTTAAGAGCTCAAGAATTTCATCGCATAGCACTGAACCTATGCATGCAACAAGAACCAACATTAGAAGGGCATAACGCTGGAATTGATGCTTTGTTATTAGCAGCAGAATGTTACGTTAATCCATTTTTTCTATTGGAATTCCAGCCTAATTTAGAGCCTCTGGACAATATTGAACGTATTCATTCGGAGTTGATGCAGGGGAATGCTTCCTCTGCGTTGAAAAAATTCCACTTCAAAGATTTAGATAAAAAGGCAATCTATAATTTGGAGAAGAAGCGGGATAGATCTGTCATAGATTTACTCCTACAAGCTGCCAGATTTGACTGTGAATATCAGGGAAAGATACCTGAAGGGGAACCATATCCAAATATTGCTGAAGATGGCATGCGATCTGTAGAAATCTCACCTGAAGCTCTTCAGTTTGCTGATTCTATAACTTTGGTCAGAAAGAACCAAGCTATGCTGTGCCACTTTATTGTGAAGCAATTCCAAAGGAAAGGACACTTGTGTAGTGAAATTCTCCTCCAGAGCTTGTTGTTCCTGTTGCACTCAGCAACTGATCTATTTTGTCCACCAGAGAATGTAATTGATATAATTTTGAAGTCTGCTGAAAGCCTCAATGACCAGCTTGCATGTCTTTACAGTTTTATTAACACAGGGAATAAGAAATTGGATAGGGTAAAAATACATGGTCTAAGAAGACGTTGGGCCCTTCTCCAGAAACTGGTTCTGGCTTCATCAGGCAGTGATAACACTAGAGAACTTGCCAGAAATAAAAGAGATGGTTTCCGTTTTAGAAGTTTAGTCCCTCCATCAACATGGATACAGAAGATATCTGATTTCTCCATGTTTTCTAGCCCACTCCCTCGATTTCTCGGATGGATGGCAGTGTCTCGCTATGCCAAGGAATATTTAAATGAGAAGCTGTTTCTTGCTTCTGATTTCTCACAGCTTACATCTTTGTTATCAATTTACATGGATGAACTTTGTTTGATGGATGGAGTTGCAACTCCGAAAGTCATGTCTGCAAAAGGTGAACAATTTAATTGTACGCACTTGTTCAAGAAGGAAACTACTCTGTCAGACCAACCAAGCATGACCAAACAGTTTAAAATCTTACTTCCGGAGCTACATTTCTTCTTTCCAAGCATGGGAAAATTGTTTATTGCATTTGGGGAGAGCATCTTGGAGGCTGTTGGGCTACAGTTAAAATGTCTGCCCAACAGTGCAGTACCAGATGTTCTTTGTTGGTTTTCTGAGTTGTGCTTGTGGCCTTATCTTGAACGCATTAAGGAGCATCTTATAGTCGCAAACGGAGTTAGTTATATAAGAGGAAATATTGCTGCCAATGCGAAAGCAGTTGTCTTCTACCTACTTGAGTCTATTGTTACTGAGCACGTGGAATCCGTTATTCCTGAAATGCCGAGGATAGTGCACATTCTTGTGTCTCTCTGTAGAGCTTCTTATACTGATGTGGCCTTCCTCAAGTCTGTCCTATGTCTAATGAAGCCACTCATCTCCTACTTCTTAAGGAAGGGAACTAATGATACAAAAGTACTGGGCCATATAAAGGAGGGCAGCAATTTTGAGTTGCTTTGTTTTGAAGAATTGTTTGAAATTGTTCGTTGTGGTAAAGATTCGGTGGATACAGCTGAAAATAAGATTCAGGCACCCTTGCTTATCTTCATTCTGGGATCAATGTTTCCTGATTTCTCATTTGAGAGAAGGATTGAAATGTTAGGCTCCTTGTTAGTATGGATTGATTGCATCAGTTTTGATCCACCATCATTGTTATGCAGCTATCTTCAAGGTTTCCAGACACTTCTAGATGGTTGTGAAGCTGTACTAATTCAAAATATTGAACTACTTGGTGTCAGCATCCTTTCTGCAACAAGCCAGTCTATAGAACCTGCTGGTTCCTTAGGAGTTGATGGCACTATGCTACTAGAGAAGAATGCACAAGATAGTGAAGAACAAGCACTAATGAAATCCACAGCATATTGTGAGAATGATGGAAGTCATAAGGGTCTTTATAATCTGCATCCTAATAGTATCATAGAATTTTGTGGCACCCTGGAGAAGTTCATTTCGCACCTTACTTTATATATTGAGGATAGTTGGAAATGGCACCATCAGTTGGCCTCTAGGATCTCTTTGTCTATGGCGAAGTGTTTGTTGTTTGCAAAATTTTTGAAGTCCATAGTGCAAGAAGACACAATATCTAGTAGCAGTGAGCAAGATGTTGCTGTGAAAATTTCCTGTGAGCTTGCACAAAAGCATTGGCAAAGTGCTCTTGAAGGTCTAGGAGATATCATTTTGGTAAATCAGGAAACACAGTTCTGGCAGGTGGCATCAGCTATGCTCGATTATATAATGGGGATACCAAACATCCTTGCTTGGGGTAATGTTCTTAATGCCACATGCTCTGCAGTCAAGCACTTCTGTTCCCATGCACCTAGGATATCCTGGAGGCTGCAGACAGATAAGTGGTTGTCATTATTAGTTTCCGGTGGAATTGAGGGCTTCAAGAACAGTGAGATATGTTTGATTGATCTTTTCTGTACAATGTTGAATCATTCTGAGCCAGAGCAACGTTCTGTTGCTGTACAGCAGCTTGGGAGGATTATTAACAAAACAAGTTCTACTGAAGCTGATTTGAAATATCCAAACTATGACCAAAATTTCCTCATATCGGGTTCAACAGTAACATCCCTTTTGGTAACTCATACATGGGACAGAGTAGCAGCATTGGCTCTCCATGACTCTTCTATGCTATTAAGGAATCATGCAATGGCATTGCTTACTGAATATGTGCCTTTTGTTGATAGGAAGCACCTGCAGTCCTATCTTTCATCCAGTAATGGTATCCTGAATGGTTTGGGACAACTTTCTGGTGTAATTGAAGAGGGCTATTTTACACGAATGTCTTTGCTGTTGTTTTCCAAGGCATGTCTTTATTCTACTCCTGAAGATATCACTTTGATACCTGAATGTGTTTGGCAGAAGTTGGAAAACATGCAAACATCAACAGGTAAATCTGTGATAATTGAATATTCAGATTTCTGAGCCAACATATGTAAATTCCATTGTATGACCTGTATGATGTTCTGATTGTTCAAGCTATTTTTTTTCTCATTATGTACTAGGAGGTCTTGGATATATGGAGAAAGATCTCTGCCGAGCTCTGTGCCAACTAAAAAGTGAATCAGATGCTACAACTGTACTGCCCCTCCCCCCTTTCCGGTGCTTATGTACCGTAACATGTTTACTGAGTACTGACTTTAAATCTCTTTCATTAGGTTGTAAAAGAAGTTCTTTCTGGATGTACTAGTCAACCAGTCAGCCCTGATTTCAAGAGCATCCGTGAATCAATCCTTCAGGTCATAGTGTTCTGAATGATTAATTTTTTTGGTCTTCTCCATCTGTATTGTTGCTTCTGTTTTGACTTTATTGCACAGTTATCCATTTCAGTTCATTACTTGAATTATGTTCTCATTGTTGATTGTGCCTGCGTATCAGACTCATTTTATATTTCGTTGACAGTTTCAATCTTTGTAATAACTGCACTTAGACTAAGTGCGCCCCCAAAATTACTAGTGTTTGGAAGTTTTTGTTCATCTTTCTTCAAAGAAAGTTCTTTCTAGCATAAGGAAACACTGGCATGCTTGTATCTTGGTTCAAATTGATATTATATCTGGCATGCTTAATGAAATGGAAAGCAGCTCTCTTGCGTTGTTGAAGGGAAAAAAAAATAAAGTTGCTGAAATCATATGGTGCTAATTTTATGCTTTAGTTAGTACTGGGCTATCTAAACTTGCCATACTCATCTCGATAGGTGATGTCCTCTTTGAGTTCTATCGAAGCATACTTTGAGTTCTTCTCAGCCAGATCTGCACAAGAACATGAGGTGAGAAGTGCAACAGCCCTTTTCTCTCTGGCATCTTGTTTTGGATAACTTATTCAGAGTCCTAACACTTGATTAAATTTGTCACCAAGGAACTTGAAGAAGCTGAGATTGAATTGGAGCTTATTGAAAAAGAGAAATCAGTTCATAACTTTGTTGGGCACACCGATGATACTATGGTGCTTGCTATGCCATCATGTAAGCTCAATTACTTTCAGGGCTATTGCTGTCAATGCTACATTTTTGTATTTACATGTCTTATAATTTTGTTTACAGACCACAATGATGGTAGTGAGGTTAATAAACGGCTCCAGCAAATCCGGGAAAACATTAGGTCCCTGTAAGTTACATATTGTGACGGTCCTTCAAATTCACTATCGTTCATTTTTTTATGAAATTCCTACCGTAACAAGTTTGCTGCCGTATTGACTGCTATGTCGATCCAAGATATCCTTTTTCTCACAACATTTTACTTTGGATTCTAGAAGCATATTGAACTATTAATACTCATTTGGGGTATGTTTTAATTTGACAGGGAAAGGTCTAGGCTGAAAGAGGAAATTACAGCACGCAGGCAAAAGAAGCTGCTTATAAGACATGCTCGTGAAAAGTACTTAGAAGAGACAAACTCCAGGGAAATGGAGCTTATGCAAGAGCTTGACAGGTTTTGATGCGCTGCTCTTTTCTTTGACATGTCAGAAACAATAGGGTGTTTATCCTATTTCTTTGTTGTATGTCTTTGTAGGGAAAGAGCTCTCGAGATGGAACGTGAAGTAGAAAGACAACGTCAACTGGATATTGAGCGTGCAAAGTCTAGGGAACTGCAATTCAATATTGATTTGGAAAAAGAGAAACAAACTCAGGTACAAGGCAATTTATTTTTTCAAATTGACATAATCTGTTAGTTTTGGGAAATATATTGTTTTGCAATAAATCTTCCATACATCCATCATTAAAAGAAACTTAGTGCTAGCTTGGATTTGCTTTCAAGTGGCTTTTACTGTGAAACAGCGTTGAAAGTTTGAGTCACTTTCTTGTTTATGCCATATATATGTGTTTATTATGCGCAAATTCTTGCTTGAGCTATGATTCCTGGAACCTGTGCTTGCATAGTATGATAGGTCCTTATGTTATTTATTATACAAGTCTGCATGGCCTTTTATCTTTGTTTTCTCATTATTACTGTGTTGGTCTTTAGAGAGAGCTTCAACGTGAACTGGAGCAAGTCGAGTTGGGGCGGTCATCAAGGCGTGAGTTCTCTGCCAATCCCAACAGGTGTAGTCTGTGTAGTATGGTTAGACCGTATTACTTTGGTCTCCCTCTATTCAGATACTGCGTTTACCATTGGTGTGATAAACATAGCCATTTGCAACATTGTAATCACCTCCGTGGGTTGCTCCTTCTGCAGCCGCTCCAGGGAGAGGTACCGCGAAAGGGATGGCGGCAGAGCACAGCAGGAGGCGGGGAGCTTGAGGTCGAGCAGCCGAGGCCAAGAGGGGGTCTCTGCTCAGGCGCCCGCACCGGGCGGGGCCCCCACCGTCATGCTCGCCGGATCAAGAACGTTCTCAGGGGGCAACCTTCCGACGATTCTGCAGCCTCGCGAGCGCTCTGCCGACGAGGACAACACCTGGGCCGAGGACGCCAGCAGCAACGGAGATCCTGAACTGGATGGCGTGAGGCCACATGGGCCACGAGGCGGCGGCAGCAGCAGCAAGCCATCCTCAAGGCAGGTTGTGGAGCGGAGGGAGCGGGATGGCGGCACTGCTGCCGGCACAGGCAGGAGAGAAGGGAAATGGGAGAGGAAGCAGCACCCGTGACTAAAAAA
>Ga0182004_10000585_pt1 | contig 23056 bp, 23 predicted proteins | sample Sormic07211540_1_FD_120479 | JGI IMG/M metagenome (GOLD analysis project Ga0182004, IMG submission 120479) | Endophyte microbial communities from Sorghum bicolor roots, Mead, Nebraska, USA - 072115-40_1 MetaG | ecosystem: Host-associated > Plants > Roots > Unclassified | place: USA: Nebraska...
ATTAAATATAGCACATTTTCCAACCACCTTTGTCCCGATCAATGCCAAAACATAAGGGAAACAGCTCATTGGCAAGGGCTCAATACCAGGATATGCTGCCAATCTTTATTAAAATATTCCGCACAGCAGAATATCTCTAGGATCATGATTACTTGCCATCAAATCATCTATACAGTCCCTTGATTGTCGTGCGAACAGTTACCATATCTATCGGAACAACCTCAAATTTTACGCATATGGCAGAGAGATAAGTCTGAAATGCCCCTACTCAGTCCAGCCTATAAATACATCCCCCTCAGGCACTCATCTTCTACCTTGCCATCTTCATCTTCCAAGACCTATTCCCTCCGACGGCAACCTCGGCAAGCAAACTCACAACCTTAGCTAGCAAGAACCTCCCCTAGTGGAATCTCCAAGTTCTCGTCCTCACCTTCATTCTGTTCAGAAGAAATGGCGATCAATTTCAACGTTCCTGAGGTTAATCTTGTATTAATCCTCTTTTACTGCAGTTCCTGTTGCTTTTGCAAGTTCATATGCTTAGCAATTTTCTTTTCTTTTTCTCTACCTCTTTGATCTTTTAAACCTAGGAATTGAGCGACAAAATAGTTATCCCAACCGATCAGCCACACATCCAATGCTTGGGCCCGATGGGCAATCTAGATCCAATTGATTTGATAAACGCAGAGACTAACAGAATCCCATTCAGAGCCGAAAACTTCTCCCTAGGTCTGTGGAAAGACACTTTCCGATCTTAGCCCAAAACCACCAAGGGATGGAAGAATTGGTTTCTAAAGGTTAGTGAAACCAATAAAGTATACTGGGGAGAACGCAAGCTAAGTCAGTGCATCAGACTCTCTATCGCCAATATGGAGAAGAATGAGTCGATGATGATAGCAGCTGCTTATTTTTGGTCAGACACCCTCAATACTTTCATGTTTGGTCATGGCCCAGCTGCTCTTTCCCTTGCTGAAGTGTATATGCTTACGGGCTTGGACATCTCAACTGCCGATGACGGCAGGCTCTTAACAGAAAGTCCGATTACAAAGTAAACACCCATAACATCGGCGACTGGATAGGATATATCCAGAAATATCAGCAAACCAGATCGGTTAGCCAGAGAGAACATGCTATTTTCTTAAATATGTGGCTGGACAAATTCATTTTCTGTGGTCGATCGGTAGGACCAACCTATGTTTACCTCGCAGCGGCCGAGTCACTGGCCAATGGTTCTAGATTCCTTCTTGGTCGATATCTCCTGAGCTCCACCTACTATCTCCTCCACTAGGTGACTGAGAAACTCTTACTTGGCGAGCCCATCGGCAATCTAGGAGGCCTCTGGTGGTTCATCAACATGTGGCTAAATACCCACAAGCACAAGCATCTGCAGTGGAATTTCTTCACTCAACAATTCCCACAGGACATCGGTGAAGATCACGAGTTGGCAGAGGATGAATCGGCAACCTGCTCGCCCCTCAACTTCGACGAAGCAATTATAGTCCTTCCTGGGACTGAAGCAAATGAAAACCAAATCGGCAAATTCTTCTAGACTCTACAATGGTCTCTCCCGGGAGCATCGGGCTTGGATGCCTTACGTCGACGAGGACTCTAGATCAGGGTTGAAAGTGGTATGAATAATTCTCCACTCCGATCCGCTTCAAATCCAAATTTTAAGGATATGGATAAATAATTTTAATATCCATGCAGATATGGATCATCTGTATCCGACTATAGATGGATGCGGTGTAGGATATGGGATTGGTGAAATCCGATAGATATGCATTATCCGATAATTGAACGTAGATTATCCGACGTTTATAATAGGATAATCCGAATATTTTAAGGAGTCCAAGTGAAAAGAATATAAGTCAGCGTAGCTCATGACATGATTATATTGTAGCCCACAATAAAGCTCATCTAATGAAAGAATTCTACCAAAGTGAAGGACTAGTACAAGGCAAAGAGTAAAGGCAAAGTTTTACCTAATTAAGAATATTTACATATTTTACACACTTTTTTATACTCTTAAATTCAGACCACTAACATGTATTAATTAAATTTTTGATATCTTAAACTGAAGTGGTGGATTGATGGTGATTATTTTTTGTTGCACAAACGCTTTATGTCTTTGGTTAATGAATTGTTTCTCATCATAAAAAATAACACGTAAGGACATATTATCCGACTTTAAAAAGTCCGCTTCCGCTCCGATACCGGTCAGAATCTGTACCATTTCTGACATCTAAAAAATATGTATTCATATCTGAATCCGCATGATATCCGATCCGCTCCGAATCCGATCAAGGAAAAAGGATTAGGATATGGGGAAGCTATTATCCGTTCCGATCCGATTTGTTTTCATCCCTACTCCAGATTCCCTCTCCTCTTCCATCCTGCCGATGAAGCACTGAATAAAGATAATGACTTGATGATGGCCATCATTACTCCCAGGGCAATCTCAGTGAACACATTTGGCAGCGGGAAAAATACCAACGTCACTTATGAATTTTACAACTCATTGGCATTAGTCCATCAACTGGCCTTTGGTCAACTGCCGATTAAGCTTTGCTATGCCGATGTGATCAAGCCAAGGGAAACAATCACCAGTGGTCTTGACTGGATCAGGGTAGCTCAACTCCCGCCAGATGCCGATACTGCAGACATCGATCTGTCGACCTGGGTACCAGCCTCTTTCATCACTGAATCCTATAAGTCATGGTGGCAAGAATGGAAAGGACAATTGTTTGCAGTATCGGCTCATGTATATCGAAACATGATCAACTCCGAGCATGAGATCCCCAATGACACTGTGAGTCTCCTACCAACACTTAGTCTTTTCTTTACTTTAACCACATCGGTAACTGACTTTTTCATTTTACAGGTTGATGACCCAACACCACCGATGAGTAGAAGTGGGCGACCATTCAACCTTTAACCAGTATCTCCAATCTCTCCGATCGATTACAACGCCCCCACTTTGGCAACTCTGATGCACCGAGGAATCCGCTTCAAGAAAATGACTACCAAGCACTCAAAGGTCACTCCACCGGTTGCAGCCGCCACCTTAGCACAAGCTTTCAAGGTAAAAACCCTTGACTACTTTCATCATGCCGATTTCAGTCCATACTTACACTATCTTTTCAAGGTGTATCGACCACAACTGGAGCATCATCGGTAACTTTGTTCTGCACCAGATACTTTTACTCTTGATAAATTTTTAGAAGTATTTTCCCGCCTTTATACTCAACTAATAAAACTTCTATGCTTTACATGCGCCTTGCAGCAACAAACCAGTGCATCGGTAAAAGCTCAATCATTGGGTGCCGATGCCCCCCCAGCCAGCAGCCACCAAAGCTCAACCCAAGCGGAACGCTCCGACAAGCACCAAGACTCAACCAAAACGGAAGAAAGCGACACCATCCTCTCCACCTCAATCGGTGCTTCCCAGTCAATCTGAATCGGCCGATGCACGTGAGCAAACAATTGACCCGTCTGACCAAGGCATGTCATCGGCTGTTGTCCCCAAACAAACGACTATTGCTCTCGCACAAGGTAAAATATTTGTTATCCAATAAGTCACCTCTGATGAATTTTGTAAAGAAATTATCATCATCCTCAGCATTTAACCGATTTCTACAGCTGAAGATATTCCATTGGTAGATCCAGCCGATCCTCCCCAAGGCACAATCCAGCTTACCTCCTCTAGCCAAAGGCAAGAAATTGCCTTAAAACAAGTAAGCTATCTGACTCGACCAATCTTCATATTTGCAATATTCATGCTTACCTCCAACTGATTTACTCCCTCTCCCCTCCTTAGGAGCAAGACTCTCCCAACAGCCTGTTCTCCTTTGCCATTGAGATTTCTAACGACGAAGGAGAAGAAGCAAGCTCTTCACTAGCGCTTGAAACAATATCAGCGGAAGTCAAATCCAAGCTGGAGGACCTGTTGGGCTTATTGCAGCACGATATAGCTCAACTAGTGGATGATTCTGACCCAGCAAAAGCTATCTTCAAGACACTCCGTGGCCAAGTCCCTGCTAATATTGAAGAAGCACTTTTCCAAGCTGTCCATCTAGAGAGTCGCCAGCTTCAATATCAAAAGAGCACTCAATGCCTTGCCGACAGAGCTGCCCAAGCCCAGCTCAAAGAAGAAATGCTACAAATAAAGCACGTCGCCAATGAGAAGCACAAAAGCATCGACAACCTGTAAGTTTTAGGTGCTAAATTGAAGCAAAGGATTTTAGATCTATCGGCAAAGAGAGAAGCTCTGCTAGCTGAACTCAAGTACGTCGAAGAAGCATTGACTCAGACTAAGCAAGAAGAAAGCTAGCTACCCGATATGATCAAAGGTCTTCAGCAAAAAAAGGACCTACTAATGAAGAAGAAACTCAAGCTAGTGGAGGGCTTAGCTGATGAAGATACCAAAGAGATTGAGGAAGCCAACTAGATTCACCTGCGTGCGATATCGGCTTTCCACACTTTGCTAAACTTGTAAATTTCTTCATCGGTAGTATGTTGCACTAGTTCTTCTATAAACACTAATATTTTGTCCAGCCGATAGGATTGTTATCGGCACTTAAACTTCTTATGCATCGACCCAGATACTAGGGTAATACTTCTTTAAATACTTTCCATTCAATGCTCTCCAAACCTGTTTGAGGGTTTCTAGGATATATGCATTGCCACGAGCAGATCGACTTATCCGATAGGGACCTTCCCAATTAGGAGACCATTTACCAAACTTCAAACTTTTAGTCCCAATTGGTAAAATCAACTTCCAAACTAACTCTCCATTAACAAATTATTTGTTTTTCACCTTTTCATCGTACCACCTGGCCACTCTCTTCTTATTTTCTTCAATGCTAACCAAAGCTTTCAACCGATGTCCTGCCAAATCCTCCAACTCATCTTTCATTAGAGTGCTATAATCATCAGCAGTTAGCTGATCTTGAGAGAATATCCGCCTAGAGCCAGTTTTAATTTTCCAAGGTAGTACCGCATCATGTCCATACACTAACTGATAAGGCGACACTTTAGTCGCACCATGACACGCCATCCGATATGACCACAGGGCTTCATTTAACATTGTATGCCGTCGCCGAGGATTTTCCTCAACTTTACGTTTAATAAGTTTAATAATCCCTTTATTGGAAGCCTCGGCCTGCCCATTAGCTTGAGCATAATACAGAGAAGAATTCAAAACTGTAATCCCCATACCGATTGTAAATTCATCAAATTCTCCCAATAAACATAGTACCCTGATCGGTGATGATTGTGTGAGAAATACCAAATCGGTAAACAATATGCTCTTTTACAAAATCAATCATATTGGCCGATGTCACATTTTTCAAAGGAATAGCTTCAACCCACTTAATGAAATAATCAGTGGCAACAAGAATAAACTTATGCCCTTTGCTTGATGGCGGATAAATCTGACCGATAAGATTAATAGCCCATCCCCGGAATGGCCAAGGTTTGATAATAGGATTCATGGCCGATGCAGGTGCTCTTTGGATATTGCCAAACTTCTGACACCCTTGACATCCTTTGAAGTATTTAAAACAATCTTCAAGAATAGTTGGCCAATAATATCCATTTCTTCTAATCATCCATTTCATTTTAAAAGCCGATTGATGTGCCCCCACATACTCCCTCATGAATTTCACCCATCAAACTTTTTGACTCATCATCACCAAGACACCTGAGTAAAACTGCATCCAAAGTATGATAATATAGCTCATTATCGAGGAGTACATACTTGGTGGCTTGAAATCTAGTACGTCTTTCAACTTTCTTAGATGGGTCTTTCAAGTAATCGGTGATTTTCGTTCTCCAATCATCGGCACCAACTGTCGATGTGAGCACTTCTAGAATAGGCTAATATCCCGAGGTATGTTGAGCTAACCGATTGGCTTCTTCATTATGTAATCGGGGAATATGTTCTAAACAGAAATCCTTAAACTCCTTCAACAATTGCAAAAATCTTTCATAATATGAAATTAAAACCTCACTTCGGCATTCATAAACCCCAATCAACTGATTTAGAAAATCATTAATGTTATCGTTGTTAATATGTTGTTTATGTTATTCTTCGTTCACTCTACTTGATCATGAGTTTACTTTGGGACTTGACAACTTGATGCTACTCATATGTTAAAATTGTGATAACTAAAAGCTACATGCAGTTAAACCAATGTCTAGCATTTGAGCCTCATTAACCTCATGTTATTCTTGCTAAGTACGAAATGTACTTACGCTTGCCTTTACATTTTATTTGGATAAAAAATCTCAGATGGGTAACAGATTGCTATATTGGAGAAGAGTTTAGGTTTGTGCTCAACTAGCCAGTTGTCCCTGTGGATTTAGAGCTTTCGCCTAAAGAACGGAGTGTCTTTCCGTTGTTTACTATCTAAGGTTATATCTTTTATGTTAAGTTCGTTAATATTGAGCATTGTCTATTGATATTACGTTTATTTGTGGCTATATGTGAGATTTGACTTTCTAGGCTCACATATGGTGTGTATCTAGTTTTGTTCTTAAAACCGGGTGCTACAACATAACTCCTTTACATACACTGATATACATAATGATCCTCTGCTGCATATTCAAGATCTAATCATAAGACTCGCGTGTGATAATTAAATTTAGAGGTGAGTTCATTTCTAAGCAACTCTTTATATGATTTTAAGAATAGATTGCAATTTAATGATTATGTTGTGCTTAGGAATTAAGGAAAGGACTAGAAGACTCATATTCAAGGGCTTGGAGGCATGGAGGACCAGCAAAGACGCCCAAACGAAGATGGAGGTCTAGTCCAACTCAAGTTCGAGTTAGCCTTAGCCTTCAGAATCCAGCTGCAGTAAAACAGACGCTCAGGATATATTCAGACTCTATTTTCGATGATCCAAATATGGATGAAAAGATAATTTTATAAGCAAATCAGTGGCTTTGGTTTGAGCCCTAAATTCCATCACAGTCAACGAGAATCGTTGAAACAAGTTAAAATCTGTCCCGATGCTGTGTCGCCAACTTTTGGGTCATTGGGCCTTGTAACACGCTGAGAACTGGACATGATGAGGAGTCTTATGCTATATAAACAGTAGCCGCCGCCTAAGTTAGGGTTTGGATTTTCCTTAAATTATTCTGTTAACAACAGTTTTGCTGTCGTCGGTTTGTGAGACCCCACTCTGTGAGATTAATCATTTATCTATAAATTTGGTTACAATTTTTTATTCTTGCTTGTGTTCTTCGATTCGTGGGCAATGATTAACTTTCTTGGCGAGATCGACCGTGCAACACCGATTAATAACTTGAGGAGATATGGTGCAATTGCGAGGCTCAGGACATGTTGTTGGGAAGCCAAATCAAATTGTAACTCAATTCCACCAAATCGATAGCTATTAGAACCTCTGGGAAGATAACCCTAGTCAACATCAAGGTCCGTTCCAGTATAAAACACTATGGGTCCCATATCAACGAGTTCTTGACACATCATCATCGTTCACAATATGTGATGGCCACCATGGCACGATTTATGTTGGCGCCTAGCGATGTTACCTTGACGCCAGTAGCTCTGGTGTCGTCTAGATTTTGAAATCTTAAACTAAGGCCTTGTTAGGTTTTCAAAATTTTGGTTTTCTGGTACAGTAGTATTTTTGTTTTTATTTGACAAATATTATTCAATTATAGACTGACTAAGCTCAAAAGATTCATCTCACGATTTTTAGATAAATTGTGTAATTAGTTTTTATTTTCATCTATATTTAATGTTTTATACATGTATCGCACGATTTGATATGACGCGTAATCTTGAAATTTTTTAAAACTAAACGAGGCCTAAAAAAGAGGGGAAACCAAAAATGATGGTCACCCTAGGTAAAGTTAATTTTGCCCTTAAGGGCATATGCTCTTACTCTCCCACTCATTGGATTCGCTTTGAGAAGTGTGCAAACACACATCTCAATGCGAAACTGCTTTGAGATGTGTGTTTGCACACTTCTCAAAGCGAATCCAATGGATGAAGAGAGTGAGGGCACTCACAATGCAAGACTCTATCACAGAGTCCAAGACAATTAATTATATATTATTTATGGTATTTTGCTGATGTGGTAGCATATTTATCGAAGAAAGAGGTAGAAAAAATAAGACTCCAAGTCAAAATAAGACTCCAAGTCCACATTGTTCGAGAAAATAAATAACTTTAGACTCTATGATAGAGTCTGCATTGTGAGTGCCCTGAGGGCATATACCCTTGGCCTTGTTTACTTCCAAATTTTTTTGCAAAATATGAATAGTGACACTTTCGTTTGTATTTGACAAATATTGTCCAATCATGGACTAACTAGGGTCAAAAGATTCGTCTCGTCAATTTTGACCAAACTGTGCAATTAATTTTTATTTTTGTCTATATTTAATATTTTATGCATGCGTCTAAAGATTCGATGTGACGGAAAATCTGAAAAAAATTTGCAATTTTTTTGGAACTAAACAAGGCCTTAAGGGCTTAAAAAAAAACCGCCTCCGGTCACCCCATCCGAAATCGGCGACGAGGCATCCGCGTCACGCGTGGTCCCCGCAGTCAACCGATACGCTGGCCGCCGCGTGTAGGACGGCTACTGAACGGGGAGACACGCTGACAAGTAGGGACAGAACGTCAGAGCCGTGTCTCTTGGGGCAGCTTGGTCACTCTGTGCCCGCCAAGGTTGACGTCGTCGTCTCTCTCTTGGCGGCCCGCCCGTCCGTCCCCATCCCGTCCCTTGCGTACCCCGCCACCAACCGCTTTTTGCTTGTTGCTACCCGCCGCCAGCCAAAAGCCGCCCGTCCCCCCAGCTCGCCCGCCCGAAGCGACGCCTCACCCGCATCCCGCTCCCCCGCGAGAAGCTTCTAGAAGGGGGGAGACCCCGGCGGAGCCATGGCGGAGGAGAAGGAGTCGACGTCGATCCCGCTCAGCCAGGCGGCGGAGGCCGTCGACCCCGAGGACCCGGCCAAGTCGCCGCCGCGACCCAGCTCGCCCACCACCTCCACACGCAAGGTCCGGATCTAGCCTCTACGCTCCTTCGTTCGCCTCGTGATTTGCGGCGGCATTGAGCTAGTAGCGCGCCCGTGCTGCCCTTTTAGGGTCTTGCTGACCGTTCGACGAGTAGATTTGTGCTTCCCAGTGGTCGGACACTTTCGGGCTTGCGGGATGATTGTCAATTCGATGCGAGCCTCGAATTCGTTGATTTTGCTGTGGGCAGGTTTAGATTTAGGAATTTTGCCTTAGTTTGAATGTTTGATCGAACTACTTATGTGACATTAGTGCGACGTTGCGTTATCAGCGAACGAGGATATTCCTATACGATGGATTACGTGTTTTCTGGAGTCTACTAGTCTGAAGATGATTGTTGCAGCGTGGTTGCTGCATAGTTATATATGTTTCTTATTTGTGATTGAGTTTAAGTTGGTGTGATTGCTGTCGTATTGTGGTGCAGTCTTGTAGCCCAAAACTTTTTAAATACAAGATAGTTTGTGAAGTTATGTACTTGTTTTACTCTTTACTCTATTATATGAGGTGATATAACATGATCCGGTTTTAAATCTATAATGACTAAGGCACTCATATAGAGAAATGTGGATGTTGTAGAGGTGAAGTATGTTTTCCATGTTTCTTCTTCTTATTTTCAAATTGCTCATTCGCTCCAAGAAGCACACTTGTTATGATCTGAGGTTAGCATTAGTATATTAAGGCAGTGAAGATAAAGTATCTGGGTCGAATCAGTCCCTTGGTTCTATCTCAGCACCCAAACATGTGTTTTCCCTATGTGCCTGTCCTTGGAAAGAAATCTGTCATGCATGATTGAGAAAAACTTACAGTTCTTCATCTCTGGAGGCCAAACTTGTTTTTTTACTTCGCTTAATGTTTTTTTTTGCCCTTATGGCTTGCTGTTTAAATTGTTAGTTCGACTATGACAGCACACATGTTAGACCTGTGCATCTCCAGGAATATTGAATAAATGTTAACTATTTTGCAAACATAACTTTATTATTATGTGCAGACTGAGTAACAATTATGTGCAGACTGAGTAACAATTATTGTTCATGGCTAACCTGGTATATTTGTGCAGGCATGCTGTGCTGTTCTTCAAAGTTGGGTCTCAAGAAAATTTATGACTGGATGGTACACCCTTCACAAGAATTGATTTAAACCAGTTACCATATATATGGATCACCTTCTATTTATGGATGATATATTTCTTGTGTTTATGTATGCAGCGTAGTCCTTTTCCCTGTTGCAGTCACATTCTTCATCACATGGTGGTTTATTCAATTTGTTGATGGTTTTTTCAGTCCCTTATATGCAAAATTTGGAGTCGACATATTTGGTAATCCTTGTTCAAATACTTCAAACTTGCTGTATATGGTGATTGTAAACTAAGGAAAGGCTATATTTTGATCTCGTATTTTATCCCTGAGGATATTTTGTTGACATGTCACCCATATAGTGGTGCCATGAATGCGATCACCAATATTCCTAAGAAATATCCTTCAACAGAGTTAACAGAACAGTTTGCACTATGATTTGGTAGTATGTGGACCCCGCATTATGATGCCGAGAATAGTATTGAAACTCTGTCTCTTTGGAAAATTTGGTGGAATACAATCTTGTTTTAAGATCCTCTTCTATATAAATAATTGGATGAAACTTCATCTATTCTTGCTACGGTGTCCAGTACCCATTGTCTCAAATGCTTATTTATTTTCATGATCGATTGCAGGTCTTGGTTTTTTGACTTCTCTGGTATTCATATTTCTGGTTGGAATATTTGTTTCTTCATGGGTTGGTTCAACCATCTTCTGGGTAGGAGAGTGGTTTATAAAGAAAATGCCATTTGTAAGGCATCTATATTCAGCGTCAAAGCAAGTCAGCACTGCAATTTCACCAGGTTAGGCAGATTCTATTGCACACGATTCTGTTTTTATAAGCATATAATTTAAGATATTTTGCACAAGAAGATTTCTTATGTAATTATTTTGTTGACAGATCAAAATACAACAGCTTTCAAAGAAGTTGCAATAATTCGTCATCCACGAATTGGTGAATATGCATTTGGATTCATAACATCAACGGTGGTCCTTCAGGTACTTGATCTTCTATATATAGAAAAGTTGCTGAAGCAAATTTCATATTCTATATATAGAAAAGTTGCTGAAGCAAAATTCATACTCTATATATAGAAAAGTTGCTGAAGCGAAATTCATACTTCTAGTGACCATATGATGCTTTATAAATAAAAATGAACTGCTACATGCTATTTACTTTTGATTTTGTCATGTCATACATGCATGCTCCCCTTTGATGTGGATGTACTTCTCTTATTGCAGACTGACAAAGGCGATGAAGAACTGTGTAGTGTGTATGTGCCAACAAATCATCTATACATCGGTGACATATTTCTGGTGAACTCTGAGGAGATTATAAGACCTAATTTATCCATTCGGGAAGGAATTGGTATGGTAGTTTTGTTCCTATGATGCCTAGCCTTTCTATATATTATTATGCCATGTGGCAACTTTCCTTGAATTTTTGCCATCTAGTCAATTTTGCATTACAAATACAAATCCATTGAATTATTGCTTGCTAGGATTGAGATGCCATTGTATTATTCATTCTTTTGGTTCCTGCAGAAATAATTGTTTCAGGAGGAATGACCATGCCTCAGGTGATTGCATCACTGGAGCCTATGCCGCGGAAAAGCCAGAGCATTCGTCTAAATAGAATGACGTGATGTAACACAAAGTCACATGCAACAAGGTAAAAGTTTCCAACCTATACAACCTCAGCTGGTGTGTTTGGCATGTTTACTGATATTGGGCTGTGCATCAAGCAGATAGCATGACCTGTGGGGCACGATTCAGGTGCCTTGGCTGTATGCTTACCATGTGATTTGGATAGAGGAGCAACTCTGTGCCGAGCCATCGTGGCATTCCAAGTGCAGGGGAAGCATCGTGTTGATGCTCTGGGATACTATTGTCTCACTCTTGTTGCGCTACTCTTTGTGCACTGACTAGTGCTTGTCCAAAATGTTAACGTCAACGCGTGAGGTGTGTGAGTGATTAAATTCGTTTACAACTGTGCGCTGTATAACATCTTACGTTATAAAGGGAGCACACAACTTTGACCAGATTTCTTCTTTCAGATTAACATTCCTGTTTGTTGATTTTTTTTATCGTATGTGTCTAACTGACTATGAATCAGCTTTATGCAGAAATACATTGCTAATATACTCCCTCCATTCAAAATTGTAAAATGTTTAGGCTTTTCTATATGCAAAGTTTTTGCTATGCATTTATATGTACAGTGTATATCTAGAAACAAAGTGAAATGAATTATCTAGAAAAGCCAAAATATCTTATAATTTAGAATGGATGGAGAAATTAAGAGCAAGGATGGATTCGTTTCGTCTTGAGTGCACAAGTGATACTTTTAGTCAGCTTATATGATACAAATATATACTTCGTGATGGAAACGGGTGAGAAGGCGCACGCGTACATTTGGGTCCAATTGGATCAACGCCGTAACCCATGAGAAGTTGCAGAATGCAAACGACAAAACAGTCACTGTATCAATCTTTAATAATGTTTTTTTACGACAAATTAGCTAACAGTTCTTACCACTTAGCGGACCTTACCTTGACCATGACCGCTATCACTATTTCGTGAGGCTTTCGTATAGTGGAGCTAAAGCCAAGTGACAAGGCTCAACAGGCTAGGCGATCATATTTGTTTTATTACTAGAACCAAGTGGTACCAGTATACAACAACACTGAGATACGAACATGTGGAGTACTCCCTCCATTCCAAATTATAGTTATTTAAACTTTTTTGAGAATCTTAGCATCTCAAGTTTAATCAAAATTATAGAGAAAATTAGAAAGATTTATGACATCAAATAGATATACCATAAAAATATAAATAATGAACAATCTAATGATTCTTATTTGATATCATAAATATTATTATTTTGTTATATAAATTTGATCAATCTTGAGATGATTTGACTCTCTAAGAAAGTTAGAATAATTTATAGTTTAAGATGGAGGGAGTATATCTCATGGATTGGTCCTTGTATGCTAACAACAACTTTTTTTAAGGGAATAGGAGGGGCCTCGGCCCTTGCTTGAAATTAATTTGGGTAAAAAAAGAGTACAAAGTTACACCAACAGAAGAGGGCGAAAGAGAGGGGAATTTTTAAGAAATGAAAAAGGAGACAACAACATTGCTTAAACCGGGACTTGCTTCAGGAAGAGGAAGGCGACAATCTCCTTGATGTCATAGCCGTAGGTGAGGCCGTCCCTGCCATGAAGGTAGAAAACCTCTAGCATCCTTGTCATGGCCACCAACCATTGCAGCGCTGGTTGCATGGTGCGGCCTAGCTCCATACACGCCCCATTTATCCTCCTCCATGCTTGCTCCACCATCGTTTTGATAGCCGCCATCGCCTCCTCCCCCGTCGCACCATGTTCCTTCATGTAGCTCTCCACGGTGCTGGCCACATCGTTCTTGTTCTTTCCTCTCTGCGCACGAAGATGCATGTGTAAGGTGACCAAATTGCTGCAATAAAAATGGAGTGCACCTAGGGAATGTTTGGTTGCTTGCTTGGCCATTGATTTTGACTGCCGGTTGGACAGGATCTGTTGCCTGGCCGGCATTTGCTCACCAAGGCAGGAACCAAACAGGCCCTAATCATGTACGGACTTGTCTTGATGGGCAGAGAGTAGAGTAAACGTTGGTGCAGTTCGACTCGGATGGAGAGACATGGATGACCCTTTTAGATAAAAGAGAAAAAATAGATTCTTTAATACTAGGGGTTAGGAATACATATAGATTTACCTTATAAGAAGATATATCATTGAGGAGACGACCTATTTCTCCACTAGCACGCACCATGGTAGGCACACTGAGTGCCCACTCCAGTGATTCTTTGGTTACTACCACTTGGCCCGCGGCCATTAGCGCCAGGGAGAACAGAAACGGCAAACCCGTCGACATAAGTGTCACATCCGCATGCTCCTTCAAGCTTGGGATATGCTTTCCATTGGACCATTTGGCCTCTTGAAGGTAATTGTTCGACTGTAATTTATACTGCACAATTAAAATATGCCTTATGATTAGAAGTTTAGGTCATTCAAAAACACCATTTAGCTAGAAAAATTGTGGTTGACTATAGAAAATATACCGAAACGGGATTGAAAAGCTATATACAGACAATCAGATGATTAAGACATATGGTCCAAGGAAACAACAGAACCTCTAAGACTTAGTTGCTAGTCGACACTGCGACTACAGTGAGGTGACATACCTGTTTTTGTATGTAAGCCATCATGCGGTATTTCTCAAACGGTTCCAGAATATCCTCGATTCCATTGATGTTTCTCAGTGTTTTGATGTACAACATGCGCATATATTTCGGTAGAGAAGTGGCAGCAGTTTCATCCCACCTGCAGATAATAGTGACATATACATTGAATTTTTGACTAGTGTAATTACTTTATAATCATGAACTGAAGAATCTTTTATTCATGCGTCAGTCCTTGTGATCGATCGAGACATAAAAATAGTTCTCTATACGAATACCAATGCCCAACAACTAGCATGTAATTACTAATTAATATGCTGTTGCAGCTATGGATCGATCATACAAAATATTAGCCAAAATTAACCTTATGTAAACTATATATGCATATATAGATATACCTTTGTATTGCTTCATTTAACATTTGGCACTCCTCCAAGGTGGCGTGGACATCGTAGGTGTCATCCATCAAGCCCAACAACACAAACACCTTGGTGAAAACTATCCGTATGTGCGAATTCTCCTCCTCATGAAAAATGCCACAAGCGTAGAAATACGGTTCCACAATGCGGTCCCGAGCATAGGGCAGCTTCACATCGTTATACAGATTCCTCCACCATCTTCATCAGATGAAATTGCATTGATTAAACCCGGCCGTGTCCATCATTGATGTGATGAGAATCGAAGATAAGATTCCATATATTATGTATATAATAAATGTTTATGGACTTACATTTTCCATTTTTTTCATATATATAAATTTTTCTGTTTTCATAGTATATGGTTTATGGACTTACAAGGTGAGCGATCTGAGCTCCTTGAGGTGGAGAGATCTGACGAGGTTCAAGTCCAGCCTCGCGAGCTCGAGCACGGTGGCGTTATGGCCCTCCTCTCTCTCGTACTCGGTGATGTAGTGCATGGTCTCCAGTCGGCGCATGAACCGGGGCCCCGGTGTCTCCAGCGCACGGCACACCTGCTCCGCCAGCGGTGACCTGAGCTTGCCTCTTGCAGCGTCGGCCTCCAGGTGGCGCCTGGCAAAGGCCATGGCGTCGTCTAGGACTGCCTCTCCTGGGACTGCCATGTGAGCGGCGTTGTACAGGGTAAGCAGGCCCCTTGGGTTATGTCTCAATTCTGCGTTGAAACCTCTCATGCCATCTCTGAATTTGTCAAACACATCTGGATGAATATATTCAGGTTACTCATGTTGGAAATCTTTACAAAATTTTCTTTTTCTTGCAAAGACCAGCTGATGAGGTTTCCATAGTAGCTAGCGGATCGATACGTACCTGTAGGCACCCAGAAGCCATGTTGCCTAAGCAGGCAAAACCGGAGCGCAACTGCGTGCAGGTTGTGGGAGCTGCCAACGTCCGTGTCGTCCTCGCCATCGCCATGGATCCGGCTTAACGCGACGTCGATCTCCTCGCGGAAATGGTTGTCTACGCCAAGGCGTTCCAGCGCGTCCACTAGAGTCACGGTATCATCAGGCAGGTCCATGGCATTGCCGGCCTGAAACATCCGGCGCACTTCCCACTTGAGCTGCTCCACCCTCCCTCTCATCCACTCCTCTGGCCTCTGCTAGTGTGCTTATGCATGCACGAATCGTACAATCAAATATCTAAGAATTAACCATACTATATATGATGTAAACTAATTAATACGATTATACAGTAGCATTTGGCATTTGCCAATGGATCGATCGAGATGCATGTCCGCCTGCCTGTAGGGGAGGAGGTGTGTAGGCCACAAAGAAGTCGCCCCACACGCAGGGCTCAAAAGGGCCGCAGACGGCGGCGGGAACCGTTGTTTCGCCGATCCCTTGGTTAGCATCAGCAACTTTGCTCGCAGACATATCAGCTACTGTGTGTCTGTGCGTGTGTGTGTTCAGTAAAGTAAACTTGCTGACAACCTGAGCAGCGAGTAAGCACCGAGCTACTTATTTGGGCAATAGCAATGGAGTAAAGTATACATCATGCACGTGAAACTCATGATTAAGACATGCGTGGAACGAATTTATGCACAAGTGATTGTAATCTATATCCATTCAGAAACTTGTTTCAGAATTTATCAGGAAGAAGAAATAATGATGATATGTATTCTGCATCTGGAGAATGAAGTCTTGAGAGTGCAGAGCTTGAACAAGAATTAACCATACTATATTCTGAGATGGTTCCATGGTCACTGCGCCCTCAAGAAATGTCTCACGGAAAGGGGCAGGAATAGGACATGGACATGGCCCGCACTTGCTCGTAGGATTAAGAAATGCCAACAGTACTTTCTGCCAAACGAACAAGGCAATCTTTGGTTGGGGAAAATGAGTCACGACTCAGGAGTAGAAAATGGGAATCTACTGCACCATGCGGTGACTTAATAACGTCACTTACACTTTTCTCCCCGCGGTAATCCTCGTTCGGTTCTTCCATCCCCCACTATGCCGCTTCAATTGCCGTTCTTGCCTCATTTCCCTCAATATGGCATCACCGTCGAGCCAATCGTCAACCATCTCAACAGCCTCCCGTCAAACTCCCTGATAATCTCTCCATCTTGAAATATATAGGGTATCTTATGAATTCTATGATAGATTATGGGGTAATCTCTCCATCTTGAAATGTAGGGTATCTTATGAATTCTATGACAGATTATGGGGTAATCTCTCCATCTTGAAATATAGGGTATCTTATGAATTCTATGACAGATTATGCCATTATGGGGTAAAACAGATAGCATATGTAATCCTCTCTTAATCCCTACTTTTGATTTTATTTATTTCGAGAAAGCACCTAGAATCAAGGGCTTAGCCCAAGATGATGTCCCAAGCAGGCATTGCTGGGAGTTGCTCTCAGTCTTGTCATTATGACTTCTGAGACAATGCAGAGGGCGTCTCTCAGCCTCATCCCAAGATTTGATCACTGAGGCCCAGGTAATCCTAGTCGGCTTATTAACACAGGATGCACCTTCGAAAGACTATTGAAGGAATAATCGAATACTTGAGTAGTTGAATTTTGAACAGCATATGGTAGTATAAGAAAGCTTGACAGCCAATTCAGTGGTCCAATGTTCATGCCCTTTACAACAGATATAAATTTTCGACTAATTTTACAACCTTAAGCCTCCTGCCCATGTAAAGACCAAAATCCCCACGAGGCAATTCACAAAGACTCCATGAGGGTAGAAGCATTGTCTACTCAAACTTGTATGTATTCTGGTGGTTCAATCATCCACTCAACTCTTCAGATGTTACTACAAAGCTTGGCCACCTTCATTAATCAATGGCAATTATGAGGAAACCAACTGAGATATACATGAGGAAGACAGGATATAGGGCCAGAGCTTTTCTCCTTGGGTTAACAGCAGCACTCATGAATGGATATGCAGCCCAGGAGCTCCATGCCAATGTGATTGTCACCACGACAATCTTAAGTATGACATTGTCCTTCAGCATGCAAACTAGAGCACCAACATCCAGTGGAAACAGGCAATAGCCAAGAAGACTCAGGCTTTGGAAGAAGATGATGTGTCCACCCTGAAAAGTGATTGAATAAATAATTGTAGAACTTCTAGGAAGGTACTTTGATTAGCACAGAGGCAATTGATCTCCAACAGTCATGTGCATGTGTGACTGTGTTTGTGTGTAGAGGAAAAAGGTCTTACCAGAAGCAGAACATTCAAGGTCAGAATTATAGCCCCAGCTGCCAGGACAGCGAATGCAACAGCGAATACTTCAGACTACAAGGACAAACAAACAGGATCATTACTTTGCACATTAGGAGCTATAAAATTCAAATGTTCCACTAATGATAGATTTGATAGTGCGCAACAGAAACACACATTGTTTGTGTTTGAAGTAAAAGGTGCTAATGTGTTAACTAAGAGATTGAAACACGAGCTTATGTACTTTATATATAGTCACCATTGGGCCTCGATACAACCATTCAATTTAGTCTCCCTCGTTTGTAATAATTCTCTCCCTGCATGTTTTCTTCTATATGATGCGTCATGCGGATGTGATCAACCAGAGCCTCGGTGTCATGTCATGTCTTATATTTGAAGATGGTACTTTTGGAATATGCGGATGTGATCAACCAGAGCCTCGGTGTCATGCCATGTCTTATATTTGAACATGGTACTTTTGGAATATTTCTGTTCATTCAGGATACCTTGTTCTATAAGAACTAGGGGGGAAATACCTACCAAGTATCTAACAAGCTATACTACCAAGTACCAACACAACTATTTCTTTGAGTAAATAGTAGAAAAACACTCTTATGCAAGAAAATGCACATAGATTTGGTCCAGACGACCATAAAATTGTATACATAGTAAGGGGGCAGACACTACTAACTTCAAGAACACAACTGTATACCTAATTATATAAGAACTAGTGAAGCATTTCATGGGATGACCAAGATTGTAGTTTCTGCATGAAATAATTCTTTAGGAAATTTGTTGTCATTGCTCACTACTAACTACAGCAGAATCATCAAAGAAGTTCCAGCTTCTCTCTTTTTTTGTTAGGTATGAAGGCATAGTTTGGCTAGAAACTGGGACAAGGAAATAAACAAAAAAATGTCAGTATTGACAACTAAAGTGTACAGAGAGAGGATCATATGAAGCTTGAACACTATAGAGCACAACTAAGCTTAACCATTGTGGTGTGATGTTTCCCAGTTCCCTATCCATTTTGGAACTAACAGCATGACACATTCTTAAAACCCACCACGAGCAGAATAATTGGCATCAGATTGACACTTTAACTCGAATGAGTGTAAGGAAGAAACTAATTAAGAGGGTAGTGGTATGAGAAGTAATTCACATGCAACATTCAACATGCATCCACTTACAAAAAAAATACATCATGGGTATCCTCCTTGCTTTGAACCATACAAATCAGAAGACAAGGTCAATAGGATACAGCACTATGGGTGATTGCTCTCAACCCATCCTTACGGGCAACGGGTATTATATGTTCTTAAGACATCATAGCTATCACCGCAACCTTGTAAATGGTAATTGTCCACCCCTAAGAGAACTTAACATGCTGACATATACCCAGTTTAATTAATGTACAGTCCAACCTGCTTTCCGGTGTACTTGATGAAAATGAATACTGCAGTGTGAACTAGTGGTATATCATGAAACCCTTCAGAACAGATACTACCAACACAATAACTAGATCCATACAAAAGGGAGCACCAGATCTAGTTGCAGGAGGAAGTGAGTACCTTCTTAACGGAAGCCGACCAGGAGAGCGTGAGGCCAAGGAAGACGATGAAGAAGAAGGGACCCCAAAGGTCCCAGTCCCTGAGCGCCTTGCCGGGGTCCTCGCGGTAGGGATTGGGGAAGACGACGAGCTTGAGATTGCTGACGATGCGTGCTAAGTCTCGCTTGACGGTATCCCATACCGGCTCTGTGAGCGTGTTGGGCGGAGGCCCAAACCCGTCAGCGCCGATGGGGACGGAGACGGAGGCGGGAACGGGGGAAACGGAGACGGAGATCGGGATGGAGGCGGCGGGGAGAGGCGGCTTCGTGGGGACGGGGGCCGGCGCCGGCGAGGAGGATACGGGGATGGAGGCCCGCGTCGGAGACGGCGGCCGCGCGGGGAGCACGGTGGCCGGGGATGGCGCGGCGTGGATGAGGCTCTCGATCTCATCCATGTCGGACTGCGCCGACGAGGGGTGGAGCGGGATCGTGTCGCTGTGGTTGTGCGACATGGCGGCGGGCGTGCGGAAAGCGCGCGAGCGCGCCGGCGAGGTGAGGCGGATCTGAGGGGAAGGTGAGAGATCTCGCGGGAGGGTTAGGGAGGTGGTGCGGGTTTGCGAATTGCGGGTGCGTGCCGACCTGCCTGCGGCGTGGGAGTTGCGCTAGCGACTAGACTAGCGAGGAGGGAGATGCGAGGTCACGTGACGTGAGTGGGTTCGGCTGCTTAGCCGTGAAGGCCGCGAGCGTCCGTACGATCGAAGCGTCGGTGACTCGGTGATTTAGGGCTCTAGGCTTTCGATTTTTAAATTGATGATGTTATTTTAGTGAAAACTAGTGAAATTGCACATGCGCACTACATTTAGACACTCGGTCACTTAAATAATTAGGCAATGGACCGACTTAATCACTTGGCCACTCAGCGAATTAAGAGGTGTTTGATTCGAGGGACTAAAGTTTAATAGATACTAAGTCAAGGGTCGTGCCGACAAAAATTAAGGCCATGTTTTAAACACTAAAATAGGCCCAATTCGTCTAGAAAAAATAAAATAATAATTATATACAGTATAACGTAGCACCAATTTATAGCACTGGGTAACTAAGAATATTTTCTATATAAACCATAAATTATAGGCATATCTTAAAGAATTAGGATATTTGTTGCTTTCTAGCCTCCAAGTACCAATTATCTATTTTCGATTGATCCATGACACTATAATATATAGTTTGGCACTTGCCAACACACCTTCCAATGTTCATCGCCAACGCTCTATAATTTACACTTTAATGTTAGCAATTGAGTACTAGACTTGAGATTCCTTAGCTACCTTATGGAGACGTTTTTTTTCAGCAAGTTGGATCACACACAGAGTAGTAAGACTGATGGACAAACTGTTTAGATGAAACTATATGGTGTCAAATAAAAAGAAATAATGTAACAATTTTTATAGTTGGCACAAGAATTTATCATAAACTCCACATAGAAAAGTCGGTACAAAATATTTAATATTAATTATTAATGAGCAAAAATTTTGAGCCCCTAAAAATTTGGGGCCTATACCGTCGCACGGCCCACACACCTTGTGCACGGCCCTAACTATAGGACATTTGTAATTATTATAATTAGTGTTCAATTATAAACTAATTAGACTTAAAAATCATCTCACAAATTATTCTCTAATTGTATTAGTCACTTATACGTACTCAGTCACTAAGTCCATGAGCCACTTAGTCACTTATACATGAGACTTTTAAACATTTGCACTGCAATTCGCCAAAATATGTTTGTACACAACATGAGACTTTTAAACAATGTATCTAAAAGTTTCTTGAAATTTATAAAATGTTTGCGATTTATTTTTCAAATGTTAAATAAACGTAAATTATCTTAATTTTTCAACAATTACGAGCTGTGCTTACCATCTTAAAATTGAATGATAGTAATTTATAGCATCAGCTGATGACCATGTACACAAAAATGGAACATACACATATTTTAGCTGCCCAAACATTTACAATGGCGTCAATCCTTTTTATTGCATCCACAACACGATGAGAACGAACCAACTACCAATGGCTTGTACCAGCATTTATTTCAAATTTAGAAAATTGGTGTGATCGACCTTTCCAACCCATAAAAGAATAAATCGTACCTATACCTACATGGAACACCATACCTACATATTGAATGGGAAACAACACTTCTCCAGGGCTCGAGAAAACCATTGCAAGAAGTCTATGCGTTCTTCCTCCACATGTGCGGGTGGCGACAGTGGCAATTCTGACGGCAGGTGACGATGAAATGCATCTACAGCTGCTGCCACACCATCCTCATTGCCTATTGCTATCGCCAGTTCCATTGTTCGTGATTTTACCTTCAGCGAAGGACCATAAAAGGAATTAATTACCACAATGTGGCCTTACCAAAGCACAGAGTTCTGCATCAAAAACACTCTTGGCATACTAATGTACATAGAAGAATCAGATAAGTGCATCACATATAACCAGATGCATATAGTGAAAGCATAAGAAATAGTACTACCTCTGGATCAAGCATGAATCTTATTGCATTTGATAGTGCCTCTACAGTAAGTTCTGCAATAGGTATAGGTGCAGGGCCCACTCCTCGTGCATGAGCTCTCTCGCCCCAGAAGAACTGGTCTCCAAAAAATGGCACTACGGTAGTAGGACACTGTCAAGGGTACAAAGAGTTGTCAAGAGCACTTACAAAGGATGATGGTAGTCAATGCTATAGATGCTAATTGCCAACTTCTTGCTATTCATTGCAGATTATATATAGTCAGCTGAAACTCTGTATTGCATGCCTCCATTAGGCTGTAAGCCTTTTGCTTTATAAACAATATATGGGCACCCTCAAGTGCTCTATTCTTTAATTTAAGTGACATGTTTGCACAAAAAAAGGCATTCATATCCTAAGGCCCTTATTAGGCTCACTCAAACCTCTGTAGCACAGAGAATTTCATTCAGCAAAGAGATTAGCAGCTTACCCCAGCTATCAGCCCTGCTGCTGTAGTACCTGCTCCACCATGATGCACCTAACAATCGCACATATAATCTGATTAGTAAATTGTATTCATATACAGAAAATATATTGGATAGAACAAGGTTGGAATGGCTGTAAGTATCTTTTGCCGAAAGAAATGTGTTTTCAGCGAAAGCTTAAAAGTAATGTTTTTTTCCCATACTATGGCCTTGGTGATGCATCAAATACATGTACTGGCTCTACCACCTACTACTCCCTCCATTCCTCTTTGACATTCAATGTAGACTTGGCATCCTCAATAGCCAAAATATCGTGTTTAAATGCTTCAAAATATCATCAGAGAAATCATGTATGTAGTACACATAAAGTTAAGTATAGTTCAGTCTGAAATTCATCTTAGATGTTTTTTTCCTCGAACGACGCAGGAGAGCTGCATGTCATTAAGAAGAAAAAGGTGGCTACAAGGGAGAAGTCAACCCCCCCCCCCCCCCCCCCCCCCCCCCCCCCCCCCCCCCCCCCCCACCACCCAC
>Ga0182004_10000586_pt1 | contig 23049 bp, 17 predicted proteins | sample Sormic07211540_1_FD_120479 | JGI IMG/M metagenome (GOLD analysis project Ga0182004, IMG submission 120479) | Endophyte microbial communities from Sorghum bicolor roots, Mead, Nebraska, USA - 072115-40_1 MetaG | ecosystem: Host-associated > Plants > Roots > Unclassified | place: USA: Nebraska...
AGGATCAGAAGCAAAATAGAAAGAAAAAAGAGGCATCCCCAGAGGAATGTGATCAGGCTGTGGAAGGCCTAAGTACTGCAAAAGCTAAAGCCAAAGCTAAACAGGTCCAAGAATCTCCGAAGGCTAGCCAATCAGTTATGCAGAAATTCTGGGCAAGGCTTCTGGGTATTGGCCCTGCTCTGCGAGCTGTGGCTTCAATGAGCAGGTCTCAGTTCCTTCCTTTGTACCTACATGCGCACATATAAGAAGAATGATTGGTCTGTTTCTTTCTTAACTTACGTAACTTTACCTCTTTGTTTGTCAAGGGCTGATTGGGCTGCAAAGCTTAAGCATTGGAAGGATGAATTTGTTTCTACACTGCAGCATTACTGGTTAGGGACAAAGCTACTATGGGCAGATGTTAGAATCTCATCAAGATTGCTGGTGAAACTTGCTGGTGGAAAAAGCCTTTCTAGAAGAGAGAGGCAACAGCTGACACGAACAACAGCTGATATCTTCAGGCTGGTACCATTTGCTGTGTTCATCATTGTTCCTTTCATGGAGTTCTTACTGCCAGTGTTCCTGAAGTTATTTCCAAACATGCTTCCATCAACATTCCAAGACAAAATGAAAGAAGAGGTATGTGTTTGATTGGTTTCAGAACCAGAGATTATACTGGTTTGGCGGTGTTACATTTCTTGGCATGCGAATAGTACTCTGTATGTCACAAACTCACTGCTGCACATTTGTTATTAGTGTATTAGTTCCATGGCACAGCATACCTTACTGTTGCTCTTGTTGCTGTAGATAGTCATTTTTGCATCTCATGTTTGAACTGGGTCTCCTTTGCCATTTTGTGTCATGACTACTGACTGAAGACATTATCATAGCGCAAACTGATTGGCTTAAGGACATGATTCATTTTACTGTGCAGGAAGCATTGAAAAGGAAACTAAAAGCAAGGATGGAATATGCGAAATTTTTGCAAGATACAGCAAAAGAAATGGCAAAGGAAGTTCAAACATCACGTAGTGGGGACATAAAACAGACTGCTGAAGATCTGGACGAGTTTTTGAACAAGGTATATATTCTTTCTATGCTCCAATCATTACTATAAGTTATCCATTGTAACAAGGTATAAATTCTTTCTATGCTCCAATCATTACCACAATTAGTTATGTATTGTAAACAGCCGTTTGCTATTCTGTGATTGGATAACATACCTAAATTTTGCTTAGGTAAGGAGAGGTGAACGTGTCTCTAATGACGAAATCTTGAGCTTTGCAAAACTTTTCAATGATGAACTTACTTTGGATAACATGAGCAGGTTCGATGTTCTTTTACCTTACCTGTATAAATTGATCATCAAGCTATCAAAGTTACACCAGTGACTAAACTGTTGCTTGGTATTTTTTCTGCAGACCACGCTTGGTAAATATGTGCAAATATATGGGTATCCGGCCTTTTGGTACAGATCACTACTTGAGGTTCATGCTTCGCAAAAAACTGCAAGAGTAAGTATTTAAATTGATACTGTAGAAATGCTGGTTTAATTTGCATCTGGAGCATCTATGTACTATTCTGATTGTATCTACTTAAATGCCAGTGTAACATTGGCCTCACTGTGCACAAACTTGCTTTCCTACCTTAATTGAAAGGCAGAACTCCTGCCACCCCTTTCAAAAAGCCAGTATAACAGAAAATGTTCAATTTTGGTAGATCAAACTGTGATGAGGCTTGTGGCCTATCTTTATATTAAGTAGTTTCGAGTTAATATTTCATATTAGTCAATGCACGATGGATGTGCAAGCTTACCAGAATTTAGAAATCTCTGAAACAGATTTAAGGGTGTTTAGGTCGAATAGTAGTTCAGGTTCAGCAGTACACCTTTTTTTTTAAAAAAAAATGATATAGCATCAAGATTCTTTTCTTGTTTCACAATTTGCTAGTTCTTTTGCCCTTTGTCTTGTTTCTGTTTGATTTAATATGCTACCATTTGAATTTTGAACTGTCTTCTTATAGTGCTGCTTATTATTTTGGTATCGGTACCTATCTTTGCAGCATTAAGAATGATGATAAGATGATTCAAGCTGAGGGTGTGGAGTCTCTTTCTGAAGAGGAGCTTCGGCAAGCCTGTCGGGAACGTGGTCACCTAGGTCTACTGTCAACTGAAGAGATGAGACAGCAGGTTTGACCACTTAATCTTATGACATATAATTTTAGACTTCCAAAAGTCGGAAAGAAAGGGCTAAATTCCCTCACCATCCTTGTGGTTAGGGAGATACGTAAACATCTCAATGCTTGTGTGTCTGAGGGGTACTAGGCCTTGTATTTCAGTAGCTTACAGGCAGTGGCAAATGAGAGTAGTTTGTGGTGTTTGGCTGGTTTGTCAGCTGTCCATGAACTACTCATCAGGTCGCTTAACCTTGACACCTACGTCAAGGTCTGTTTGGTCGTGGTTGAGTCTCTATTGTATGTGGCGCGTATGTAACTTGTATTCTCTCTTAATGAAATGACACACAGCTCTCCTGTGTCATGTGAGAGAAAAAGGGAAAAAAAGACAGCAACACCTTTAACTCAGGGGCAGATCCACAGTGCAAGAAGTGGTGTCCTGTGATATCAGTGGCTTGAGGAATTACCTTTGTAACACTACCGTTATGCAACCCTATAGGCTACTGCTTTAGCAAGATAATTGACTGGTGGCACCACTGAATTAATTTCCTAGATCAACCCCTGCCTTAACTCGTTATGCTATGGAATGGAGTAGTCATCCTGCATTCCTATGATATAGTTGGGCTATGCTCCATCCATTTCCATGTAGGTCCTGTTTTGTGTTCTTCCCAAGAATACATGATATTTTTCTTAGTTCGTAGCTGCATTTAAGCACCTATATGAGCTACAAAGTGCCATGTTTACATTTCCTAGTAAATATCATCTTTTTCTTTAATCTTTCTTAATTGAAACTTTTATGTCCTTGTTACATTTTTCAAGTCTGATGTACTGTTGAGGAAATGTTATGACAGCACTTAGCTTGCACTTTCAATCAAACACAAATGATATTGAGGGATTACACAGCCTTTGAGTTTAACTGCAAGTTCAAGGAAACCATTTATATAGAAAAAAATAACTAATGCCATATAAATGCATATAAAATTATGCTAGTAACGTTCATCTTTTTTGCCAGCTCCGAGACTGGTTGGATCTCTCACTAAACTATGCAGTGCCATCTTCACTTCTCATACTTTCAAGGTAAATTTAGTAAACATTTTCCCAGTTGTCATGCTATTTTTATGCTTGCATTCTTATGTTCGGTAATTCTGTCAGAGCTTTTACTGTATCTGGGAAAGTGAAGCCTGAGGAAGCTGTTGTAGCAACACTATCTTCACTACCGGATGAAGTTGTGGATACAGTTGGGACAGTACTGCCATCTGAAGATTCAGTTTCTGAGAGGAGGAGAAAACTTGAATTCCTTGAGATGCAAGAAGAACTTATCAAGGTGACGTGTACATATGCATCTTTTTATTTCTCTAGAGATAGCATATAGATTGTAATAATTAAACAATGTGTTTTTTTTAACCTCCCATTGTGCCAATGCAGCCATACTCTTTGGGGACATAAAACCACTGTACTGATAAGCTGATAGAGAACTTCCCTCCACTGAATGTGTACCTGCTGGCTTGTAGTTTGTAACCTACGTTTTATTATTAGTCGAAAAAGCTAGAGTTAAGCCACATATTTAATTTTATCTAACCCAATGCGCTGTTTCAGATTTTGAAATTCCTACTTTCGTGCATTGTTATTCCGTGCTCCCTAGTTATACATCATGCTTGAATCCCTAGTTGGATCCTGTGTGTAAACTTCATAGGAGATCCTGTTCATATCTTTGTAACGTGGTAGATGTTCAGATGAGCATAATTACTTAGCCTTCGTTTCGATTATAGAGATTAGGTTTAATCTCTTTGAATCGGTAGGGAATTGAACTAGAACCCCTTCATATTCAAAGGAATCTGCCTAGTCCCTATCCATTAAAGTTTCTCATTACATGGTTTATGCAGTTTCATGGTTAGGGAGAAGATGTTCAATTAAGAGAATCTGAAATGAAAATGTTATTACAAATTAGATTTCGTAATTGATATCCCCAAGTTTGTAACTCGAGCCATGCTTCCAATTTGTGTAGTTTCTAATCCCAATGTTGTCATCTTATCTGGAGTGCTTAAAGACTCGCACTGTAATTATAGCAGATTTGTTCTCTTTCACAAATCTGCAAACAGATTTTACTTGATAATTATCCTATGTTTGTCAGAACATGCATTTTTTATATTTAACCCAATCATTTTGTTTTGTTAAAATAATGCTGCAAATCTATTATTGATTTTTTAATGCAAAAATATATTCAGGAGGAAGAGAAAAGGAAGGAGAAAGAAGAAAAAGCAAAACAAGAGGAAGAGGAAAAGACAAAGCTCAAAGAACCAGAGGGTGTTGCTGAAGATTTAGCTTTGAAAGAAATGACAGAGGCTACTGCTAGGGAAGAAGAACTGCGAAAGGCAAAACAACACGACAGGGAAAAATTCTGTAATATCGGCCGAGCATTGGCAGTGCTCGCATCTGCATCAGTATGCTCCTATACAATCAGTATTTTTCATTTATTAACTATACACGTTGACAGTAACAACACAGTAATTATGAACACTAGTGTCTCCTCATTCCATCCTCTGTCTGATCTTTTTGTAACTTGTATTTGCAGTCTGTAAGCAAGGAGCGTCAGGAGTTCTTGGGACTTGTCAACAAGGAGGTATAATATGAAGTGGATTAGACAAACAAATACTCATGCAGGCATCTTTCATGGTATTGCATATATAAATATGTACACTGGATATTTAATAGGACTTTTGTCCGCATGCAGATAGAACTATACAACTCAATGCTTGAAAAGGAGGGTACAGAGGGTGAAGAAGAAGCTAAGAGAGCATACATAGCTGCTAGAGAGGAATCAGACCGTCATGCTGAGGCTGCTGCAGAAGAAAAAGTCTCATCAGCACTTATTGAGAAGGTAAGGAATCCTTCAGGGATGACCCCTAATTGAGCAGTGTCTACCTAAAATCTGTTTATATTTCCCATAATTTGTTGCTACTACTCTTGGAACTATGCTGCCTGAATAGCCTTGAATATCGACAGTGAAAACTATAAACAAATATCTAAAAGTTGGAGATAAGGGTGCAAACTTTTACTGCAAATTGTAACTAAGGTCTATATTGACAAGACTAGGTAACTAAAAGGCCTCTGATTTTCATTATGATGATGTAATCTTAGAAAGCCTACCTGAACTGAACACCTTTTTTGGCATTTTAAAAGTGCTGCAAAGGAAACAAGCATCCACATGCTTTTTTATCTTCAGTATGTTGTTGGCATATGTATGCTATTATATCCTTTTTTTGGTTGAATATTTATGATTCATGGGTTTGCTGTTCACATGAATCACATATAACTACGAACTTTGCTGCATTCAGGTTGATGCTATGCTCCAAGAATTAGAAAAGGAGATTGATGATGTGGATGCACAAATTGGAAATCGTTGGCAACTACTTGATAAGTAAGTCACTTGTATGTATGGATCTTTTTATGTTGTGTGCTTGTCAGCCAGTGCATTTTGTTACTGAGTTCTCCCTGATAGGGAAACTTAATGCTATTTTTTGTTAATTTACAATCGGCATTAACTCTGTTGCCCTGTCAAAACACAGTTGTGTGTCGGGTGTTTCTGTGATCTACCTAACCATATTCAGAGGATTGTTTTATGAAATGCACTAGTTCATAAACTCATCTTCCTTGTGGAGTCCCTGTAAAGCATGGAGCATGGTTGCTGCTTCCTATTATCCTAAGATGTCTGGGATGACCTACTTTGTCAAACATTGAAGTCATTTGTAATATGCCACCATAACCATTTTGCACATAGTCCTCAGCATCATGATCCAATTTGTACACAATTTTCAGGGACCATGATGGCAAAGTGACACCTGAAGAGGTGGCGGCCGCAGCAGCCTATCTCAAGGACACCATAGGGAAAGAAGGCGTGCAAGAGCTCATCAGCAACCTTTCTAAAGACAAAGGTTCGTTCACCCGTGACACCTACATGCTGTTCCAGTGTTGCATCTGTCCTTTTTTTCTTTTCTGAATGTTCTCTTTATGCACGCCTTCAGAAGGAAAGATCCTTGTTGAAGATATTGTGAAGCTAGCATCCCAAACAGAGAACAATGAAGAGGAAGAGGAAGCACGGCAGTAGCTGGTAGAGTATTTGGAAACATCGCACTCGTTTAGATAGGTGGCCTATTATTATACACATATTATTTCAGCAGCCAGAGCTCAGAAATTCAAGAGACCTCAGCTACCTATCGGCAGTGTCATATGTATTGAAAGGCAATGCGGCCATTTTTTGTGCCTCTTGGCTGACTTTGATAGTGACTTCCAGTTAGTAAGGTAGACTTCCTGTAGAGATGCTCATGCTGACATGCATTTAGTTAGGCGCGGTGCTGTGGTTTGGCAGGTAATTGCAACAAATTTCGACCGGTTACTATGGACGTGGAAAATACAGACCAATTGTTATGCTACTATGCATCCCGAAATTTTGAATCGGTTTCGAATTCGTAAGTGATGGTTGCTGGATGTTTGGGTAATGTATTGACCATGAAGTTTATGGAATCATATGTTTGAGCTGATTTTATCGTGACCAGTTATGATTTGTTGTGTATTGTTCTGCTTGGAGTCTTGAGTTGAAATTTAAAATTGTGAATTTGCACCAAAATGTTTCTGGACGATCAGGACCATATTGAAACTCAGGCTCTGGCTCCTATATTTAGGCCTTGTTTGACACAGCTCAACTTCACTAGTAAAGCTATTTATTTTTTTAAAAAATGACTTCATTTGCAACTTTCTAGATGAAGCTAAGCTATTTTGAAAAAAAAAATGTTTAGTAAAATATCTTTGCATAGATGGGAGAGATAAATAAGGGAGAGAGCTGGGAGAGATAAATAAGGGAGAGAGCTGTAATAAGCTACTTTTTTTAGTTTCATCCTAACTCATGTTTTTCTGATTCTGAGAGAAGAAAAACAGCTTCACCCATGAAGCTATTTTGAAAATAAGTGTTTGGCAAAAAAAAAAAACAGCTCACAATAGCTTATGAAGCTGTTGTGAGCTGTACCAAATAAAACCTTACACGCTGTCAGCCATGTTGCTTGTACAACAAACAATGTGTGCAGTGAAGTAATCGAAGTCGCATTCAGTTTGTAAAAGTTACCAGAGTATGAATGTTCGTTCTTTTTTATTCCCCTTCTTTTTGTGTAGGAACCTGTTCACCAATCTTCTAATATCCTTGACCTTGAGCAATCCAATACACCAGTATACCACTTGCACTATTTCTTTCTTTCCAACTTCTAGAATTTTAAGACGTGTTGCAAGACCCCTAAGAGTAAACTATATTACCTACTTCTCTGTGCCAAAATAGAGGTAAATTGTATTACCTACTTTCTTTCCAAAATTATAGATCATTTCGGCTTCTGTAGGTACATATCCACTATGTTAGATACATACCCTCCCAAATTGTAAGTCGTTTTAGCTTGTCTAGATTCATAGTTTCTACAATATTTAGTTAATGCATAGCAAAAACTATAAACCTTGAAAAGTCAAAACGACTTGCAATTTAGAACATAGAGTATATATTTAAAAAACAACCAATAATTTCAAACAGAGCCCACATTTTTCACGTTTATGACGGGTTTATTAGTTTTGAATTAATTAGCTTTGTCCTAAATATCGAGAAGAATAACTGAATTTCCCATAGAGCTCTCCTTTGGCATGTCTTGTTCCATGATTGTTGCCAAAGTACCCAATGACCACAGTCAGGAAACACTAACACCCTCCATGCTTTATATTTCTATATGCAGTAGACATCGATCTGGTGATCGACAATGGGAATTCAAAGGCAACTGGCACTGCACTCATGAGCCATGATAGAGCTGTTCCAAAAAAAAATCATTTACATATCACAAAAAAGGACACGGGGATTTGTACATTACAAATAGAACTTGTGGATACTGGATTCCCCGAGTAAATTAGGTGCAACCTGTCTTGCTGAAATCAGCCAAAAAAAATTGTGTGAGACTAAATTTCCATCCTGGGCCAGATACCTTGGATCACATTGAGGTAATTGTTAGTGCCGGCGTCCATATGTAAAATTTCTCACGGCAGGAAGTCAACGTATGTACAGAAATCCTGGGAAGAACAAATATAGTTGCCACAATTCAGGTGAGGTGACTATAGTTGAACAAAGCATACCAAGTAGTAGGAGTAAATCAGGAAAACCTGTTCTAAATGTTAGCAGTGCCCCCTAGCGGCCTAGCCAGATGCAGATGCTGGGGCTCCATTTGCCTGTTGAGATGTCTCTGTGAGCTTCTGACCACGAGGTCGCTTCCTTTTTTCGTTGGCTGAAGTATCTTGCATGGTCTCATTTGGCTTTGGAGGCACCTAGCCATACCACCCCGTGCCATTGAATGCCATCAATTCATGCCAAAAAAAGTCCTTGCAAGATGAATGGAACTTGCAAACAAACATAAACTCAAACCTGGAACATCTGCTGGTACATCACTGGCATCAGAACATTTCCAAAAGCATGTGGGTCAACACCACTCTGAAAATTTGAATCAGCAACAGTCAGTAGAATATTCCTACCGAATAGAATCTACCTCAAAGTAAAATAATAAAGAAAAAACTTGAAAATAAAGAACAATTACCGATTAATAAGTACTCCCTCCATCCTAAATTGTAAGTTGTTTTGGATTTTCCAGGCACATTGCTGTGCATCCGCTGTCTAGATACATAGCAAAAACTATGTATCTGGAAAAGCCAAAATGACTTACAATTTGGAAACTGGAACGGAGTGATATATGATTTATTTTTGTTAGAAGATAAAATATTATTTTACCAACTATAGAGAACAATGAATAACTACTGCTTATTGCAAACATTCCTGATTTAATATGCAAGAAAAGCATCTAAATATCCGGAAGAGTGCGGATTTGGCACCCAGGGAGGCTAGCACCCTCTTTATCTGGAGCAGACATCTTAGTAGAAATAAACAGAAGAAAATGGAGGTAATAGAGCCGTCTTCCTCTTCCTCACTGCCACTGCGCCACACAGCCCGCACCACCAATCGTCTTCCTCACACCACCAACAAGCATGCTAGCCATGGGCCTGCTCCCTTGTGACCTCCTTTGCGCCACCCAGTCTCCTCCTAGCTCCAGCTGCCGCATCACTGAGGAGGAGGCGCAGATCCACTGGCTTCTTGCACCGTCGCTTGACCTTGAGTATGGGCTGGCACTCAGTCATGGATGCAACGCTCATGGGGGAGGGACACACTCACAGTCACAAGGGAGGGGCACTCTCATGGAGAGGTGCATGCGCTCACAGGGGAGGGCACACTCGTGGAGAGCCGCACATGCTCATGGGGGAGGGCGTGCTCATGGGGCGCTCAGACGGGAGCAGAGGAATGCAAGGCTGGGGCCGCCACGGACGCGCTCACGGGGGAGGGCTGTGCTCATGGTGAGACACGGACGGAAGTGGAGGAACGCGAGACAAGGAGGAAGAAGGTGGAGGAAGAAATACCATCACAGCCTGCTGTCAAAACAAATCTCAGTGATGCTAGGCAATGACTCCATATAAGGAGGGTGCCAGCACCCCTGGGCGCCATACTATTTTCGTATCATGAAAATTTGGTTTTCTAGTGCCTGTGGGATTTCGTCAAAGATACAAGTCAGCATATATGACCATTTGTTCTGACATACCGGTACCATGTAGACAATGCTTGGCTGAAATGCTGCTTGACTGCCTACAAATTGCTGGATATTAGCTGGTACTCCAATGTAGCCAGTAGGAACTATTCCTTTTTCTGCTCCTCCCTGGAGTAAAAATAGCAACCAATCAATATCTTATTTTTAAGGAGGTCTTTAATGAAGCATATAGTCTTACAAACTAATATCCTCAGCCAGATGTGTCAACTAAGGATATAAAATTAACTAATGCTTAGTGCAATCTTACCTTTTGGATTTGCGGTACTTGCATGACTGCTGGAGCCTGCATATTGCAAAACAACCCATTTAAGCAAATCATATGGACTACCGATTCTAATTTCCACGAAGCTTACAAGCAAACATGTGTATATAAGATTTATTATAGGTTGAACCAGTACCTCTGGTCCTTTGAGACCATCATTTCTGTTTCCAGTAGCTGCACCCACCACGGTTTGACCAGGCACTGTATTTGATTTATTTACTTTAGGAACACGAGACTTGATCCTTGGTTGTGTATCATCATGTGTGTTACTATTTAGCAGAAATTTTTCTGTCTCCCTTACCAACCTCAAAGCAAGGCGATACTTATCTGATAGGACTGCAGAGTCAACAAGTTGCAAACATCTCATTGATAAATAGTCATATCGATCCATGCGATTGTTGGGGACAAGATCGCTTGGAGGGCGTCTCTTCACATGCAACTGTCTAAAATCCTTTTTCCACCTATCAAGAATATAATGTTGTGGAATTTCACGAACCAGTTGAAACTTGAGCATTGAGAGACTATGCCTACATAGTATGCCACTGAATTGGAAACCTCCACATATACAACTAATATTCTTTTCGTCCGCTTTGTATGTCACTGCAAAAATTTTACTCATGGTCCTTTTACCATCTTCAAGGAAAATGCACTCCTTGACATTGAATGTGGAGACAGGCCCATCAACACCAATTAAAGATACGTGGCAGTACATTATGGCTTCAATCTCATCTTGGAACTTCTTGAACATATTATGTGTGTATACCTTTGAGAGCTGCTCTTCCATATAGAATTTTGATACCGGTGGACGTTGCTTATGAAATGTCTCAAAATCTGCTTGGGCCTCCTTCTCATATTTACTCTGCAAAGCCATCTCATACTTGCCAAGAAATTGCTTCAAGGTGGTTTTTAAATCAACATATCCATCAAAAAAAGGAGTGATTGTTTCATTTCTTTGTGTAGCAGACATTCCTGCCCAAAATGTATCCTTAATGAAAACAGGAACCCATGAAGATCGACATTCATAAAGTGATCTTAGCCAATCATTGCCCTGAAGCCCACTATATGTAATTAGAGTATTCCATTCTCCTTCAAACTCATCGATGGTTAATGAATCATACACAGCCTTATGCATCGCCTTGTTGATAGCTCTGTACTCTGACAGCCCACCTAAACGTTCTGCGGCCTTCCTCATTATCTGAAACAAGCACATTCTATGACGGACTCCCGGAATAACCTCAGCTACAGCACTTTGGATGCCCCTACAATAGTCAGTGACAATAGCCTTCGGAAGATTGCCATACATACATGCTATCCAAGCCTTAAGTAGCCATGAATAGGTTTCTGCTGTTTCATCAGAAAGCAGGGCACACCCCATCAAGACAGATTGTCCATGATGATTCACCCCAATAAATGTTGCAAGAGGCATGTCGTATTTACTAGCCACATATGACGTATCAAGTGTGATGACATCACTATAGTACTCACACATGGCTCTTGACCGTGCATCTGCCCAGAAAACATTCCTGGTACAGCCTTCATCGTCCAGGTCAATGACATTGAAAAAGTTGGCATTTTTGGCCTGCATCCGAGTGAAGAAAAGCCGAAGGGCCTCCGAATCTCCAGGTTGGAGCTTCAAACGACCCCTCTCCACAAAGCTGTGGTGCTTGCTCTCGCCAAACAGAAGCTGCTCAAGCTCCCCCAGCTTATCCATGGGCACCTTGCTTGACTCTTCAATAGGCATAGCCCCAGGGCCACCCATACGCATCCTCCTCTTCGCAGGGCCAGAGAGTTGCTTATAAGAGTTCAAAAACCTTGCCATTGCTGGGCTCACTGGATGATTATGGTCGAGGATCGCCAACTCTACATGCAACAATTTATCTCCCCACAACTTCACTCGGATCTTGGCTGGGCAGTTAGTGGTCGATGAAGCCCGTTTCCGAAACTTTGGCTCATAACGTGGCCGCCCTCCTTTGCAGCACATAAGCTCGAGATATAAGCAGGTCCCTTCTTGTGAGAATGAGGACCTCCTTACTGAGACACCAAAGCCAACACGGCGGGCATACTTGCGGTAGAATCGGTTCACTTCTGTGTGATTATTGAACACCATGCCAACTTCCGGAACACCAATATCCTCCCCATCGGACTCCTCCATGCTGGGATCCTAAAAAAAATACATTCATCATGAAACCACTTACATTGCAAACTACTGAAAAATTTTAAAGTTTTTCCAGCTAATACAGAGTGAGGACAACTTAGAAGTAACTTTTTAAAACATAGGTACAGAATGAGTGACTGAGCAAATAGCACGTCCTGAATGTAGGTATTTCAGGATGGCATGACACTAACATTCGGTTTCAACTGCTGGTAAATGCTCCAATGATCATCCAACTAAGATGTGCCTATTATCAATGCCTCCAAAGCAAAGGCTACAACTTGATTTGAACAGAAATGGATCGTAAATTAGAACCTCAAGCCCACACACCCCACAGTGATGAACAGAAATACAGAATTAATAGACACTAGACTGCTTACTTACTAGTAAAAAAACAAATGCTAGTCCAAGTAACGAAAATAGAGTTAATAACTATCCATCAAAACCAAATGAATCAATCAAATCCAAACCCTAAATGACAACCACTGTCTGCCCGCCCACTCTAGTCTAGAGTTCAAAATGAAATCTGAGTCGTTCCTCCCCGGCAGTCACGCCTCGAATCAAGGAAGGAAATGGGAATTTCCCCACACCGAGAAGTTAGCACATATCAAACGCTACGCTCAGGATCACCAAGGCGATAAAAGGATCAGGGACGACGGGGCGAGTCTGACCAGTGCGTTGAGGTCCCGGCGCCGGGCACGGCGCGGGTTCTTGGACGTTGGGAGCGGTTCCTCCACCTCCATCGCCGGAGGGCCCGCCGCCGACGAGGCAGGCTAGGGTTTCGGACGGGTACGGGGAGAGGCGGGTGCAAAGTTTGGTGACAAATGAATTAGGGGGCCGCTACCTGCGCGTCTGCACAAGGGCCCGAGAGAGAGGTGGGGGCGTGGGGCCCGGCCGCTCGCTCCTCACGTCCTCAGACCCTCGGCCCCTCGGGCGTCTCCCGCGCCGCGTCCACACGACCGTGAACGCGAGCAGCTGCTGTTCCGGACCGTCCGAGCTGGGCCGGCGCAGTGCGTGAAGGTAGCGCCTGGCCGCAATCCGTCGTGGCAATGGCTGATGTAGCAGAAAGCCAGAATCCCAGATCTGGATGAGCATGCACAGGGATAATTTCTATTTGCGCCTTAGCCCTGTTTAGATTGGAGATGAAAAATTTTTATGTGTCACATCGAATATATCGAAAAGACGTCGGGAGAGGTTTTTAGAAACTAATTTAAAAACAAATTACATAACTCGTTTGAAAATTAAGACAAATCTATTAAGTATAATTAATCTGTCATTAGCACATGTGGGTTACTGTAGCACTTAAGGCTAATCATAGACTAACTAGGCTTAAAAGATTCGTCTCGCGATTTTTAACCAAACTGTGTAATTAGTTTATTTTATTTTTAACCAAACTGTGTAATTAGTTTATTTTTTATCTATATTTAATGTTCAATGCATGTGTTCAAAGATTCGATGGAATGGATGAAAATTTTTTGGTTGGGGAACTAAACAGGGCCTTATTTAGATCCAAATTTTTTTGATTTAGCTATTGTAGCACTTTTTTATATTTAACAATTATTATCTACTAATGCACTAACTAAGCTAAAAAGGTTCATCTCGTAAATCATAGTCAAACTGTGCAATTAGTTATTTTTAATCTATATTTAGGTCTTGTTTAGTTCACCCCAAAAACCAAAATTTTTTAAAATTCTCCGTCACATCGAATCTTAGGGCACATGCATGAAGCATTAGATATAAACGAAAATAAAAAACTAATTGCACAGTTTACCTGTAAATCACGAGATGAATCTTTTGAGCTTAGTTTGTCCATGATTGGATAATATTTGTCAAATAAAAACGAAAATGCTACAATACTGAAAGCCAAAATCTTTTCGGAACTAAACAAGGCCTTAATGTTCCATACATGTGCCGCAAGATTCAATATGATAGGGGATCTTAAAAAGTTTTTAGATTTTGGAGTGACTAAACAAGACCTATACAAGGCCTTGGTTTGTATGTAACGCTGGTGAGCCAAGCCAAAACTTGGCAACTAGGGCCTTGTTTAGTTTAACCTAAATTTTAATTTTTTTAAGATTTCTCGTTATATTGAATCTTATGATACATGTATGAAACATTAAATATAGATAAAAAATAACTAATTACACAGTTTGTCTGTAATTTGATAGCCGAATCTTTTGAACCTAGTTAGTCAATACTTAGACAATAATTATTAAATACAGATAAAAGTTTACAGTGATAAAAATAAAAAAAAAATCTAAACAAGGCCCGAAAGGTATGGTCAAACAATATAGGAAAAAATGTATTTGTACGCATCGATGCCACTAGGCATGGTCAAACAATAGGAGAGGGAAAAAAATGTGCTCCTATGGCCTGGTTTGGATCTAAAAAGTTTTTAGATTTTAATATTATAGCAATTTTATTTGTATTTGATAGTTATTGTCCAATGACTAACTAAACTCAAAAGATTCGTCTCATAAATTACAGACAAATTATGTAATTAGTTATTATTTTATTTATATTTAGTGCTCTATACATTGTAATATGATAAAAAAATTTGAAAAGTTTTTAGATTTTGAGGTGAACTAAACCTATGTACACGTCGAGATGAGGTGACAGGTGGGAGTCGGGTTGCAGATGGACAGGAAGGCAACGGAGAAGGAACGACGCGTATGGCCGTATGGGCGGAATGTGAGGGTGCTGGCGACTCGCGAGGACGTCTTGGGCTACTGCGGCTCCTTCCTTTTAAAGGCGCAGTATTGTGAGAGAGACTTCTGTCTGAATCTAACCAATAAACCAACACCAAAACGAATATGCATCCTCTGCAACATTATCAAATCTGGCGCACAGCACATCAGGCAAAAAAAAACTATTGTAGAGACAATATTATGTACAGTTTGAATATTCATCCTAGAGACAGCAGCTAACAGTATCATGTAACAAAAATGTTTGGATCCATTGGACCCTCTGCGAAGCTCTTGCCATCTGGACTCTGGAGTGCCAGTGCCACGTACAGCCTCGGTATCCTTCGGTTAGTTCGGGACTCAGGAAGTCATTACAGGAGCCTGAGAAGTCATGGAGCCTGAGAAGTCATGGTGCCTGAAATTACAGAGGGAAACCTATTACGGACAGATAGCTGGTATACCGGTACTGTTGCTAACCAAGGTTTAAAAATTGCATTTTTTTAGCTATAGCGCAACTTTAGCTAGCTATTTAAAACATCAATGCTACCGCACAGCTAGTAAGAACCATTGCAGATATATGTTTATACAATTGTAAATTATTCTCTAAGAAAGAAAACTATTGTGTTTCTGCTTTTGGAATCAGTTTAAAGCAGGAACTGGCTATGAAAATCTGGTGCATATTGGGAATGCATGCATCCTTACCAAGCCAATGAATGAACCATTGGCACAATATATATTAACTATTAATCGAAACAAAGGTATTCCATGCAGATCCATAGTTTCACAAGGGTACAGTGTATGATCAGAGTTCATGTTATAAATAAAGCCTTGGGCAAAAAACAACACTATGTTACTAACAGCAACCAGGCTCAAAAATCATGCCATAGTGTATGACTGCATCTGTATGGAAAGAACTCAGGTGTAAAGAAATTATCATGGTAAGAATTTATGTCTAGAGATGCATGACTACCATAACTAGCAAAAGATGGTATAACAACTAACAGCAGCAAATAGTGTAGGTAATACAAAATAGTAAAGTTATCATGTGATAAACCATAGCAATCAGTTTGAAATAAGCTATATGGCTTTACGCCTGAAAAAAAAATGCAGAAACTACAAGGATCTCTTCTTCTCTCATCACATCTGTGAGCATGTGACACAGACACCACAGTCATCACCCTCCCTACACTATAGCACACTCAAGTGCTGACTGCTGAGTACTTTCATAGCAATGCAAAATAAACTTGAAGTGGTAGTTTTTTCTAACGAAACAACAGGGGCTCAGACCTTGATTAAAACAAAGGGTGGGAAAAAATCCTGATGTTACTGAGTTTGTGTATAAAAAAATATTAGAATGAGTGATGAAAATGCATCATAGTTCACTAAATTTGATGGGTGTTTTGTTCAAGTCCTTCAGACAAGAATTTGTATTTAGGTCCCCAATCTTGTAAAGGAGTGTCAAGTTAAGTCCAAACCCAACTTAAATTATTAACTATCAATTGCATCTCGCTGTGACAGTGTATAAAGATAAAGTGTAGCTATACTTTTGCTGGATAATATTAAACAATGCTATATAAACATACCAACAACAAGTAATAGTCTGTCCACATCGGAAGATGTTCGGTTTTTCTATTTGTTCGGCACTTGCTCAGAAAACAATATAGATATAGATTGAAAACTCTAAAAAAAACAATATAGATTGAACCAAAGATGTTATGTCAAGACCAATTAAGCAAATTTTGGACCCCATTGACAATTTAACACAGTTAAGGTGTGGGACCCAATTCTTCAAGAACCCAAGTGGCATACCCATTCTTATCCAAAAAAAAAGAAAAAAAAGGCGGCATACCCATGCAAGTTAACTCCAATACCTATATATATCATAAATAAGGAATAGCATTTCTCGCAGAATATATGCATGGGCACAATTCTGAACCAAGACAAATAACAAGCCTTGAATGTTGGCACTTGGAGGATGATGGAAAAATTTAACGGGACACATAGCTACATGGATAAGAAAAAACTGACACCTTACCTAAAGTTTAACTGAAACAATTGGAGCAATGAATATGCACTACCCTGCTCTTCGCGTAGGAGTTCTTAGCACTGGATTATCCTGCAAGATGGCCATATGAGTCATTTTCAGACAGATATCCATAGAAAAACTTCGAAGTCAAAAACCAAGATTGACTAGCAATACCTGCAACATTGGGTGGTAAACCCACTGATTCCCAAACCCATGTGGTTCTGCCTGCACCTAAAAAACAAGGTGTCAAAATAATAGTTGCAAACAAAGACAACTATACAAAATTATATCGACACGGTCAATCGTACGACAGAAACCTGTATGAAATTGTTCTGTTGCATCCTTTGGTGGCTAGGCACTTGATGTTGGTGATTAATATCCATTCCAAAATGATTACCAAATGAGAGATTTGGTATTCCTTCCTGTGTAAGTTTGCAGCAAGACTTTTTAAAATATATGTAGTATTAATAGCAGCGGGAAACAAAAACAATAATGTGTACCATTAAATCAATGCCTCCTTGCACTCCCATGTGAGGACCTTCAAGATGGGAGGCAGAAGACGGCCCCTGGATCATATTTGTATTGTCTGTGACAAATGATGACCGTAGGAAATCCTGCTCAACAAGAATATCCATGAACAACAAAAGGTGTATTCATATTATATTAACTGAAGTGTGGGTCTGAGGCTCATGAATATACTCTCGAGAAAAAAAGGGAACTAACACTGACCTGTTCTTTATTTGGTTGTGTTACAGTATCATCATTAGATTCTGTCACTTTCTTTGGAGGCCGACCACGGCGCTTTGCATGGGCTGACTGAGAATTCTTTACTCCCTCTGAAAACTGAGGATTAAAAAGGCCTTGACCATTTTCTGGTGCATCAGCCTCAAAGGAAAGAAGCATTGGCTGCCTGTCTCTAGCAGGCAGTCCATCATCCAGAAGAGATCTTTCCGCTTCTCTCAGTAACTTCAGAGCAACAAGGTACCTACTCTCAGATACAAACCCTAGATTGAGCAGCTGACTACATTGTGTGAACAAATAATCAGAGTGCTCAACAATGTCACTAAGAGGCATTTCATTAGGTTTCTTTGCATTAGAATATAATTTCTTATAGTCCCTTCTCCAGCGATCAAGAACATAATCTTTTGGGATCTCAAATATCTCCTGCAACTTCAACACAGACAGTGCATGTCTACACAGGATGCCAGTGAACTGAACAAAACCACATTCACACTCAATTTCAACTTTGGGCTCTTCTTTACAAAAGTAAACTTCATAGGTCCTGCTCTCTGTGTCCTTTCCATCTTCCATGTATGAGCATTCTTTCACTTCAAAAGTAACAAGTCGGCCATCAACTTTAATTGGCATACCATCGCAATACATCGTTGCTTTCAACTCATCTTGAAATTTTCTGAACATGTTTATTGTGTAGGCTTTGGCCAGCTGCTCTTCCATGTAGAATTTTGTTACAGTCAATGGAGACCTATGGGAAGATTCTTCATCTGCTTGCCACTCTTTCTTGTATTTGTTCTCTAATATCATCTCATATTTACTGAAAAATTGCTTCAAAGAAGTTTTTGGGTACACAAACCCATCATAGTATGAGGAAATAGACTCCCCACGCTGTGAAATAGACATCCCTGCCCAGAATTTATCTCTCAGATATGCAGGTGCCCAGAGTTGGCGATGCTCATAAAGGGAACTGAGGCAACCGTTTTCTCCAAGTCCATGTTCCTCGATAATCTTCTTCCAGTCCGTTTCAAACTCTGGGATCTTCAAAGACCCATATGTTACTTTCTTCAGTGCTTTCTTGATTGTTTTAAACTCTGCATGTTCTTTCAAGTTCTCTGCTACATCTTTCATAATACGGTACAGGCAAAGGCGATGTCTAACATCAGGGAGAACTTCTTGAACAGCATCTAAAATAGCATTGTAATGTTCAGTAATGATTGCCTTTGGGCAGAGACCCTTCATACATGATAAAAATGCTCTAAATAACCAAGCATAACTATCAGCACTTAGATCTGACAGTAAACCAGTACCAAACAGAACAGGCTGACCATGGTTATTCATCCCAGTGAAGAAAACAAGTGGCAAATCATATTTTTCTGTCAAGTATGAGGTGTCAAAGTAAACAACATCATGACCAAAGTAATCGTTCGCTGCCCGTGACCTAGCATCACTCCAGAATAAGTTCCTCAAACGACCCTGATGATCCAAATCTACTAAGTAGAAGAAGTAAGGATTCTTGTTCTGCATATTCCCAAAAAACCTCTGGATATATTCATCGTCTCCTTCCCCAAATTTAAGCCTTCCTATCTCCGTGAAGTTCCCTTGCTCTTTCTCAGATGGAATGTTCCTGCGACCCTTCAGTCGTGAGGCAGCTCCCCCATTCTTGGCATCTGTTAGCTTTTTATAACAATTAATGAGTGATGTAGAGGACTGGTTTAGTGGATGGTTGTGCTCGAGCTTAGCATCATCAATATGAAGCCATCTATCTTGCCTTAACTTCAAAGAGATCCTTGCTGGACAATTTATCTTGGTTGACTCTCTCGATAGATAGCACGCATTTGCTCTCCCTCTTCCAGCTCGACTACATCCAATCACCAACCTTCGGCACACCCCTGACTTCAAATACGATGACTTCAGAATGATTGCTGAGAACCCAGAATCCTCCGCATATTGTTTATAGTACTTGAGAGCATCATCATAAGTTTTGAATCTCAGCCCAACACGCGGTGCATTCTCATCCACCTTACCCTCCCCACCATCTTCCTGCCCGCTGTCATTATCATCCACAAGTATCACCTCCTTGCCCTCATGCAGCGGCACCTCCTTGGGCGAAATACCTCCCAAATCCTAGTGAACAAAGCAAAGCATTACAAGTTTCCATAGCAGTCAGCACCAAAAATAAACATTCAAACTAACCTGCACCTCTCTAACCTGGGGCACATCAACTCTTTTCAGCACTGCGCCATTGCCATGTACCTCTGTGTCATTACCATGTACCTCTGCGCCATTCCCATCCACAAGAATAGACACATCGGCGAGTGTTGCCTCCCTCGCCAACTCTTCTAACATGGGGGCGGGCACACCATGGGACATGGGGGTTCAGTTTAGCTGAACCCTAATCTGATTGACCTTGTGCCCCGAAGAAGAGTAAGAACAGATTCAGACCATAAACTGAACAGGATACAGTAAGCAGGCAAACCATGCAGCAATCAAATTAGCAAACAAAAGGCCCTCAGAGTAAGACCAACCCCAGGTAAATCCCTCGAAGCAAGTCTTCTGGCGGCGCTGGCGACCTCCGGCTCGGCTGCGGGTGCCGCCTGCGGGCTCCGCGTACTGGCGGAGAGGCCGGACTGGGGGCCACGATCGGAGTCGCAGGTGTACGCGGAGATAACGGTGCAGAGGGCGGCTGCGGCGGAGTCGCGGGGTTCGGAGGGCGGCGGCGCGGGCGGTTCGGAGGGCTGCGGCACGGGATGCCAGAGGCGACGGCGAGAGGCTGCGGGAAGAGGACGGATAAAGAAATGAGATGTCCAGCTCTACAACTAAGGCCTTGTTTAGTTGGCAAAAATTTTGGGTTTTGGCTACTGTAGCACTTTCGTTTTTATTTGACAAACATTATCCAATCATAGAGTAAATAGGCACAAAAGATTCATCTCACAAATTACAGATAAACTGTGCAGTTAGTTTTTATTTTCATCTATATTTAATGCTCCATGCATGCGACCAAAGATTCGATGTGACGGGGAATCTTGAAAATTTTTGCGAACTAAACAAGGCCTAAAAATTACGGAGAGAACGCACGCATGTACATTTATGGTGGAGCCACAACTTTCCTTTTTACTATGTCATGATAGACTATCCTACGAACTCAGACCCCACTCATACATGTAAAGTTATTTTAGCGAATTAAAAAAAATCATAACTCTTGATATAAATTAAATTTCGATTGCACCATTAAATTTCTTATAACAAATCTTTTAAAACAAGATCACATATGAATATATTTAGATAAAATTTTATTTTACTATGTTATGAGAGACTATCCCATGAACACAGACCCCACTCACCCATACATGCAAAATTGTTTTAGCGAATTAAAAAAAGTCATAACTCTTAAACCAAATATATAAATTAAATTTCGATTGCACCATTAAATTTCTTATAACAAATTGTAACACCCAAAAATTTACAACTTTTGAAATAGGTGAAAAATGATTTAATTTTGTATTTTGGTGCTCATGAATCATAGAAAAATAATATTTTCATTAAATTAAAATTCAATATAGGATTTAGAAACATGTATGTGCACTCATGCTGGAGCATTTATATTTTTGTACTGTGTGACTTTGAGTAAAGTTCAAAAGTATTTCAAAAGGATTTTTAATGAGTTTCAAATGGCTTTTTAAATAAAAAGAAACAAAAGAAAAGAAAAAGGAAGAACAAAAACTATCTCTCCATCTGTTTTGGCCCGAGAGGCCCAACCAAACTTTCTCCCCTAGTTGACTTTTCATAAGAGGGGTAACCTAATTAAAGGAGTTACAATGAGAAGGATTGGCTAATGTTGGATCATATGTGAGGATCACAAGCACTTGGTAAACTGGTTTTGATTCAAGATATCATCCCATTCAGAGAATATTAATGGAGATATATGTCATTGCCGATACTCATGGATTGAGAGTTATGTTTATGAGGATCAGATGACACCAAAGATTACGAAGTTATAATTTGGATGCAAGAGTGAAACAATTTAACCGTGATAAAGGTACCGATAAATTGGAACTTAGTGATGAAACCAACCTTGGATTAAGAGACTCGGTACAACAAATTTAAAAGACTATGATGTGTAGTGTCCAAAAAAAGAATAGGAGAGCTAGCCTCTAGTGTCCCCCAATCAACCTCGTTTTAAGGGGGGTAGCACCTTGATATCACGGGATGATGTATTTTAAAACTATCTTGAAGTGATAATTGTCTTCTGAGATATCCTATGGTTATGATCAACTATCCTTGCTGAGTTACTGACATTGGTCACTTGATGACAGTGAGTGAAGTGTCCAACGAGGAAGCCTTTGTTAGTTCGAACCCCAAGGGGAGAGATGCAGACAGATCAGGTTGCTGAAATATCCACTTTGTCATAAGCAAGGAGAACTTCACTGTAAACCTCATCGTGCTAGAGTCACTCGACATTCTTTTGGTTCGTGATAATGGATGGTTATGGACACACAAAGGAGTGATCTATGCTACCCAGTGGAAAATTTTCTTGACCGCACCATCAGGAAAAAGGATCGAGTAATCAAGGTGGTCCACTCCTACCTGAGGAGGCATATCCATGCTAAGTTATCAAATCTTCGAGTTATATAAGTCAAAAGTTGGTAGTCAACATGGATATTGATCAATTATGAATAATAGACATTCTGTGGAAAAGTTGAGTTTATCTTTGGTATGCAAGTTGTAAAGTTGAAAGAGTTATTAAGATCTTTATCTGTTTTCTCTCACAGGATTCGTGCCTTTTCCGAATCTCGAGGACGAGATTCATTTTAAGGGGGGTAGATTTGTAACACCCAAAAAATTACAACTTTTGAAATAGGTGAAAAATGATTTCATTTTGTATTTTGGTGCTCATGAATCATAGGAAAATAATATTTTCATTAAATTAAAATTCAATATAGGATTTAGAAACATGTATGTGCACTCATGCTGGAGCATTTATATTTTTGTACCGTGTGACCTTGAGTAAAGTTCAAAAGTATTTCAAAAGGATTTTTAATGAGTTTCAAATGGCTTTTTAAATAAAAAGAAAAAAAAGAAAAGAAAAAGGAAGAACAAAAACTCTCTCTCCATCTGTTTTGGCCCGAGAGGCCCAACCAAACTTTCTCCCCCTCTCTCCTCTCCCCCTACCCAGACCCCGCGCTCGGCCCAAGATGGCCAGCAACCAGCCCAACTCCCCAGCCCCGCTCCCTTCCTCTCCCCCTCTCCCTCCCGCACTCGGCCCAGCCCCGCTCCCCCCCCCCCCCCCTCCCCCCCTCTTTCCCCCCCCCCCCCCCCCCCCCCCCGCCCCCCCCCGGGCCCCGGCCCGTCCTGGCCCCCCCTCCCCCCTCCCTCTG
>Ga0182004_10000587_pt1 | contig 23045 bp, 15 predicted proteins | sample Sormic07211540_1_FD_120479 | JGI IMG/M metagenome (GOLD analysis project Ga0182004, IMG submission 120479) | Endophyte microbial communities from Sorghum bicolor roots, Mead, Nebraska, USA - 072115-40_1 MetaG | ecosystem: Host-associated > Plants > Roots > Unclassified | place: USA: Nebraska...
GAGGAGCAGCCAGCGCGTGCTACTCCTGCGCGCCAACAAGCTGCCTCCTGCCTGGCACGCCTCCTTGCCGCTGAGGTGGATCTGTAGCGGCACACATGCATCCCTTGCTGACGAGCTCTGCTTTTGGGTTTGCTGTTGGAGAAGCCAAGTTTTTGGTATGCTACTTATTTACGATACATAACTTAAATCATAAAATAAGTTTTATGTTTGAGTTTTTTTTTTGTTGGCGATAGTCTAAACTTTATCCACAGATAGATGATAGCGCTGACACATGTGGGTACTTGGTAGAACCGGACAGCTGGTAGGAGTTTTGCCTCGGGATCAGTAATCCTGTTGTTTGCAGGTATGATGAGCAGAACCAAGCGAGAATTAGAGAGTAAAGTGGAATTTTAATTCCTCACAGAGACACAAACTTTGCTAGTTCGTCCTCTTAAAATTCCACGCCCGGTGCAATCTGCAATGGCTAACGACGAAATCGATATCAAACCATCAAAGACACAGCCGAAAGGAAGCCGCTTCTCCACGATTCGACGACGATGGCCGCACGGGCCCCAGGCTCAGCTCCAGCTCCGCATCGCTCAGCCCCGGCGACCCCAGCTTCAGGCCGAGGCCGATCGGCTCCACCGCCACGTCGCCCTCCCCCTCCACCTCCTCCTCACGTACAACCAACCGATCTGCCGCAGTGGCCTCCCCCATCGCCCGAGCCCTGAGTGGGAACAGATCGAGGCACACCACGGCCTCCGCCGCCTGGCCGTCGGTGTCCTCGGCGTCGTCCTCCGCGGCGGCGGCGGCGGCGGCGGGGTAGTAGCCCTGCTGATGCATCTTGCGGAGCGCCGAGTTCCAGCGGTTCTTGACGGCGTTGTCGGACCGGCCGTGGAGGAAGCGCGCGATGGTGGCCCACTTGTTGCCGTGCACGCCCTGCAGCTCGACGATGCGCGCGTCCTCCTCGGGCGTGAAGGGGCGGCTGTCCAGCTCCGGCGCCAGGTGCTGGCACCACCGCAGCCGGCACGACTTGGCGCCGCGCCCGGCCACCGCGCCCGCGATGGCCGCCCAGTTCTGCCGCCCGTGCTCCCGCACCGCCCGCCGCAGCGCCTCGTCCTCCTTCTCCGTCCATGGCGTCTTCTTGCAGTCCGCCGCCTTGCCCTCGCCGCACTGCGCCGCCGCCATGCCCCCCGGCTCCCTGGCTGCAGGGTACACGCCTGCCGTTTAGCAAGAGGTTGGATTAGGTTTACGCCGCGCCGCATGCCTTTATATAGTCATCCGCTTCATCCGCGTTGCGTCGTACAATTGGAATGAAATTATGAATTCATCGGATATATGGAAAGTTTCTAGTGGAGGCATGGAGGGTTGCTTGTTCTTGGTAAACTGAGTGGCCATGCGATGTAAATTGTGATTTAACAGAATTTAAGAACTGCTCGTGGGACAATGATCCATGATCCTATACAATTAGAAATTCAAATGACAACTGAAGCCACCAAAGTTGTCGTCGATTGTTGTACTCAATCCATCCTAATATATAAGATGTTTTACTTTTTTTACACTAAGTTTGACCATTTATCTTATTTAAAAGTTTGTATAAAATATCACTTCTTTTTGTCGTAGTTTGGTTTATTAATAAAAATTCTTAAAGAAATGACTTAAATTTGAGTATATTTGTACAAATTTTTGAATAAAACAAGCGGTAAAACTTGGGGTTAAAAGTATCAAATGTTTTGTAATTTGGGGTGAAAGGGAGTATTAATTAATATTGCACGAAACATGTTTCTAAATTGTAACTTTTTGTATAATAACTTATTGTGCCCATGTCAATTATAATGACTCGGCTATCTTTGTTGGAATTAATTGACTTTGATCCAACCTTATTTCAATTTAATCAAATAAATTCCAAGACACGTAATAGATATTGGGTGTAATAAAAAGATTAATTGTATATGGGAAGATAGTTGGAGAGATTACTTAAATGGGTGGCTATCGCTCGCACTTGTTGTAGGTTAAGAAAGATGGAAGATGAGCCATAACCCCTGCGGTGTGTCATGGCACGGACTCAATGTTCGGGTGGTCAAACCATGACATAAGTAGACAAGTGATGAGTGCTAGTGAAGATTCTACGAATCCAAACTTTAACCAACGACATTGTGATGGGTCTACATTTCTCTCAAACTTTAACAAACGCCATTGTGATGGGGCTACATTTGTCTCCTATGAAAGCGAGAAGAGTGAAAAGTGGAAGACAATGATTCAAGTTACTAAAGAATGGGTATGAGAGTAAAAAACAATCAAACGGGGGAGAGAGTGAAGAACTAAGAGGGCTTAGGGTGAATGATTACAGATATTTATTGTTTCTAACTGTTCTAATATGTATTAAAAGCATACTCCATATCATCGCTTGGTGTGCAAACATGCACAGTTCTAACTGTATGAATACAAACCTTAAGTCTAGGTTCTAAGCTTAAGAGAGACAGGAAGGATATTATGGGAAATAGAAAACACACATGCTAGCATGTGTTTCTGACTCGTATAAGCACGAATCGTAAATCCAAGTTCCAGTTGAGACAAAGGAGAGATGCAAGGGTATTGCAGGAAATAAAGATACACGAAAGAATACCTTCACTCTTGTTCGTGTGTTGCAATAGAGCTTGAGACATATAAGAATCGAACTTCGTATCATGTTAGACACAAGTTGTTCTAACTCGCATGACCGCGGATCATGAGTGTAGAGTTAATTTTGACGTACTAAAACATAGCACTATTGCAGAATTGCATTACGAGGGATATGTATAGATATAGGTGTATAAATATAAATATTCTCCTTTCGTCCTGAATTCAAATGATTTGAGGACGGACCAAATAATGAGTCTGACAATCCATAATTTAAAAAGACATGAATGCATGTCACACTTCAGTTACCAATTATAGTAATGACTATTAAAAGGTATGTATGGATTGGATCTAAAAACAGACACGCATGGTTGAGTTGAGCAATCCATACCTTAGAATTTGGGACAAAATTTGAAACTTCAATATATTTTAGGATGGATTTGTTATTTAAATCATACAAGATTAAATACGACGGACGTAGTAAGTCTTAGGAATTATTGCTTGTCAAATATTACTGACTACTGTACATGAAAATTCCACGTCTGCATAATACAGGCTTTTATTTTGATATGACAGACGGCAATAGCCCCCCAAAAAAATGACAGATGGAAGACTCAATATACAAGGACCGTTTACAAAAATAAAAGAATTCTCCGCCCTGCTCGTTCTATACATCCAACAAAATTTAAGCGACGACAACAGAGAAGTGACGACACTATGAACTGATTTATTATAGACGGAAAAGTGGAAAAAAACCTAAGACTAGGACATAACTACAGTTTTGAGAATATACATATCCGATGCTTGAGAGGGACTCGATGATGCAATCGGACCTGTGCCAATTAGCACGAGAGAATGCGGTCAGCCGGAAGGTCACTTGGATGCACCAGGAGTAGCCAAGGCAGAGTGCCAGACTACCAGTTCAGCACTTTTCACGACAGGACATGACAAAAACTGGACTTATCGGTCAAACATCCTATCACTCTTGAGACCCATTTTGAGAATCTTCTTGGCAAATGTTTGATGATGATTTGCTTGGATTGATTATCGCAGGCATCCATTGTTCAGGAATGACAATAAAATAAGCAGACATGGCTTTCCGGAACCGCTTCTTATATTGCATAGGTGAAATGACAGTTGGAGATGAGTTCTTCGGCCCACCTAGAATGCCAGAAGATTTTACCCATGTTTCAAGGTGCTTGTCCCATGTATACTGTCTCATAAAATCAATAATTCCTAAGACCAGTTCATGTTTCTCCTCATCAACTCCCACAAGCAAGGAATAATCCATCACATCAATTCCCTGAAAAACACGGGAGCACATTAATGTATCTATGCACAAGCATCAGAGTTTGAGATTCGGTCTACCTTATATTTTCATTTTAATCTTAAGTGCACTAATGTCAGCCTATATTACTATATATCTAATTCTCGTTGGTCTGGAGTAGACTACAATGAACCTTACAAGTCCTAAGAGTTGCAGAAACAAAAGAAAAACAGAGAAAAGCCTAAAGAATGTCATAAAACAAAAAAGGTAGTCTAATTACAATAGTACAAAGTATGAACTTGTCATTGTGTACTACGACTATACAAGAACTTGAGGAAAACAAATGAATATAGGCCCGCTAAAAGAGGATTAAATGGGAACATAGAGATTAAAACAAGAATGCTCAGCTATGATTATGAGTCACAACCATCCGCTTCGGTGCTAATAAGAACTTAAGAAGTCAGATTCTGATCCAAAAAATCTGGCTGAAGATTGTTGAACACAAAAAATTGAAGTTGAAGATAACTCTGGAAGCTCCTACATTTTCTATAAGCTTTGATGAGAACAACAAATAGATGCGAACTTACAGCTAGGAAAGAAGTATCATTCCAAACAGCTCTTTCCAGTAGCCGTTTTGCCTTGTTCCCAACAAAAATCGGTGAAGTTGGCATTGCTTCAATTAAGTTCTGGTCAAGAAGAACCTTGTTGCTACCATTTGAATCTGCGTTATATCTTGACCTTGAAGATCCCTTTAGATCATAGAGCCTGGTGATATTCCGTCCAAACAAAAGATTCTCCATCACAAGCAAATCCATCTTTGACTCCTTGCCACCCTTTACATGCTTAATAGTAACCTAAACACATCAAGTCAACAAAATTAAAATACTCCCTCCAGTCAGGGGAAAAAAAGAGAAATGTTGTAGTTTAATTTGAAGTCAATAAGATGCTGCTTTCATCAATACATTTTGCTTATTAAATACTCATAATAGGTTGGCATAAATCAGTCTACGCAACCATTTTACTATGGCACATTTGCTCATGCTATTAAGAAGGAATTTATTATAGACATATCTTCAGTCAAGATTAATAGAACTTCACTGCACATAAATACATAATTTTGGCATTACTTTTCAACAAGAGGGAGTATCTATAAAAAAAATATGCTCTATTATCTGTGGGTCTGATCCCAAACACTAAGGAATTAATAACTCAAATTTGGAAATCCAAAACATAAATAATTTTTGAACTTGGCCAAATTTGATGAATAATGCAGGGGGATACATAAATATTGTCAAAGCCCAACTTCATTTTCACATTTATGCATAGAAAGTTATATTTTCCTTTGGAAGCATCATATCTATGACTTGCTTGGAACAAAAAGATGCTTTTTATTGTTTCAACGAGCTAAACTATACAATTTGATCAAGTTTGAAAAGCAGTCATTCTTGATATACAGAACTATGTTTTCAAAAGTTTCTGCTTGATTGCTAGAGCCATTTTCCTCATAAGGGGCCAATTAATATTACAAGACATAATTGTATTAAGTCAATGGATGGATGAAGATTCTTTGATACAGCTGAAGTGTAACAACAATGAAGAATGTTAAAAAGAACATACCTGATAGATCCCCAAAATTTTTGCTAGGCATGTAGGGCTTCCAGTGCTTATGGACTCTGACAGATATTTAAAATATTCAGTGCCAAACTTAAGGAATGATTCAAGCTCTGTCTTTGTAACTTGTTTTATTATAAATCTATCATCCAAAGATTTCGCAAAAAACACATTGCTTTTACCGCCTTGTGCTCCCCATTTTTTACACCGACTGATGGACCTCAAAAAGTCAAGCTCAGATGGACAGCAAGACCTTCTTAGTGCTTCAAACTTTTTTGCATAGTAGCATGTAACATTATATTTGACTTTCCCAAGTGGCCCACCATCTTCAAAAGAAACACTCAAGTGCACCTGATCAGGAGCAAAGGATCCTCTAACTCCAGACACTGATGAAGTAACATCATAGTGGGATCCAAATTCCTCAAACAAATGAAATGGATTAAAATTTCCTGAATCATATACAGGCAATGGAAGCGAAGAATCTTTCTCTCTATTTTTGCTGCTCTCGTCAGACAACTGGAAGCAGTACATGGGTGAAACAAGTGCATAAGAAATAACACTTGTTGGCTCATCATCAAATACAGGAATAACAATATCATTAGGTCCAGTAGGTAAGAAAAGTCTTGCTCCACCTTTCTGTGATAGCTCACAAAACAATTCGACGTATTTAGGAATGTAGTCAGCCAAGGAAGTAAATCTCAGTGGTGAACTAGAGGTTATGTTTAAGGAACTGTTTGATGTCATGTATGGCATCTTAAGCCATCTAAGTAATTCTTCTGCTGCATCTCCAGACCGGACAGTAAAACTAGAAGTATGCACAGCCTTGGCTTGATTTTTAACATCAACTGCTGTGTCTTCGACTGAGGGTAGTGGTTTCGCCGAGTTTGAATCAGGGGCAGGTCCATCCTGACCTCTCCATTTTGCATCCAATGTGTCTGGAATATCAGTAGTAACTGGAAATTGTCCATCAGAAACAACTCTACGTACACCAGTTCTGGATTCTTGGTTATCCAGTCGATCCTTAACATCTGCACTGGTAGCATGATTGATTTTTGCAATTGAATCTTCAGTGCCGTTCAATTCTGCAACATTCCCTGAGCTATTTTCATTAGACTCATTGGCTTGGTTGAATCCCTCATCTTCACCATGAGGTGGACAAGAGCTCTGTTGTAACAACCCTTCCTTTGCAGTTGAAAGAATTTCTGTGACCTTTGAGCCCTTCTCCAACTTTGGGGCTGGACCGGCACCAACTGACTTACCATTAAAATCAGAATTCCCACTCCCGATCCGTAAACTAGCTAGTGCATCACAGTACTTGCCACCTGAATTTGCAATGAATTTCAGCCGTTGATCCCACAAGTAAGACAGAAGTAATAGGTGCCTCCTTAATTTGTTAACCTCAAGAATATCAATGAATGGCTGTCCCTTTCTCATATCCTTTTTCAGTAGATTATTTAGTGACTCCTGTGAGGTGAAAACTCCAATAATCAGAGAACAGCTTTACTAAAGAAATTTTATTTGTGCAGACATGGGTAGGACAGTGGGCGATTGAATAAAACATTATATAAGAAATTCAAAACTACTTAACCATAAAGTCAGTCTTCTCTGCCACCAGGATCTCTTCCAGTTCTCCAATATTTCTTCTCAACTCGAGAATCTTCAAGTTGCCATCAAAAGAACCTGTAATTGGCCTTCCTCCTGAAATTTTGTGGAGTGCATTCAGAACTTCAGAGAACAGAAGTTCAGCTGAGTCATCCACCTGAATCAGCAATCACATCAGTGAGGAATTATTGCACACACAGGCTCTTACATTAAGTACATCTTCATATTACCTCTTTTGCTTCTTCTTCTACCCATTCCTGATGCTCAGAAGTAAAATCAAGTTTTGATGGTGGTAAATAAACGGAGTGGACCTTAATTGATGCATATCGGAAGCAAGCAACCATTTCACCAAAGCTGAAATGCAAACATGTAAGGTAAAACCCTTAACAATTTGATAAAGATAGATAAGAGATAAGAATGTACCCATAAAAGCGAAGGCAATCCCTGTGAAGTGAATGACCACAGCTAGCTACCCTACTTGCTGCCGCATGATTTGAAAAACTAAGTTCCAAAAATTTTCCAAAAGACAAGCCCCAGGCAGCATCAGACATCACTACTCTTTTAGTTGCTGGAGGGAGCCCATTAACTCGAGGACAGCGTAAGCATCTATGCCACATCCAAATTCTACCATCATTTTCACCATCACCAGGCAACTTTACTGAAAGTTTCCTTACTGATATTGTTAAACTGCCTTGGGGGTGAACATAGCAATAAACATGGGCCTCTGGTGGCAGCTCACAAGATTGGCAGAGGTTGCTCTGAAATAAAAATTTAAGTTTAATACAATATAAGGTTTAAAAGCAAATATAGATGTGGAAGACCTCAGTCTAACCTGATCAAATAGCTGGTCACGCAAAAACCTGCCTAAAGGTTTGTCAAAGTTACCATAATATTTTATGCGAAGAAGGTGTGGTCGCTCACACAGAGTCTCTTTCCAAACACAACGAGAGGATAGAGAAACTAATATACTCTGATTGTCGGCTGGAGATGCTGGAATTTCATCTGTTTTTGCAACTGAATTATCCTTTATGCTGGCATCGTCATGAGAAATCTGCACGTTCAGAGGAGCAGCCGGCTTATCTGCTACCTTGTCACCACTGTCACCCTTAGCTGACATCAAACTCGTTGGATGAGCAGGCGATACACTAAAGTCATTAACCAGCGCATTTCTAGAGGTTCCATGTAGGCTGCCTTGTAAATTCATTTTTGTGTTCACATCTCCAGTACCATCAGGACAGTGAATGTTCGACTGATGAACCAAGGGACCAACAGGTGACTGAGGGACCATATCCAGCAAACAGGTAATACGTCCATTTTGGCTATTGATCGGAACAGATGTTGTTTCATCATAAGGACCTCCCAATGCTGTTTGTTCCATTTGTTTAGTGTCATTAAATGCCAGATCATCATTTTGCAAGCCAAATGCTTGCAGGCAACTGTTTGGTGTTGAAGCACTAGGGATTGGTATGATAGGTATTGTCGAGATAGACCTATCAGCACTGGAAGGTTTGTCTGGCAAGGCTACAATAATTGGTGACTTGAGAGGGAGTTCTGGAAGAGTTGCACCTTCATCCACAAGGAATGATGTTTCAAGTGCCAAGTGGTAGGCTGCAAATACTCCATATTGCACAACATGCTTCACCTTTTTTAGCTCATCCCCATTAGCACCTTTGAGCAAAATCTACAGAATCGGAGGAAGTTAGATATATGACCTTTGGCAGCAGCCTCTTTTTTTTAATATACATATGTTTCCTAACACCGGTAATGCAGATCATTTATCTAAATGAGATGATAACAAAGTGGCCTAATCAAGCATTCAAGGAACATGTATCACAGCTACACACTTTTTTAGCTAAAATGGGAAATGCTGCATTGCTGCTCATGGACAAAGCAATTTTTTAAATCATATATCCTCCAATCTCCACGCTGCATGGAATACTTTAAATCAGCTTAATTGCAAACTTTTCCAGGTACCCCAGCAATGAACTCGCTTACCCCTTAGTAATTAAGTATACCAAGGTACAGAGTGACCATGCTAACACAAGAAAAAGACAGCAAAATAGTTGAGACAAAAAAGGTAAATACTTACTGTACAACCAAACGGTTTGGGACAGCCTTCAAAAAACATGAGGGTCTTCAGCATTTTCTTCCCGCCTTCCCCAGCGGTCCCATGCTCTTCAACATACTTCTCTACATGGAATAAATCACAGCGCCCAAGCTTCTGGGATGACAAATAATCAATTGAGGGAACTATATGAGCACCAGTGCAGCGTGATATCCTTTCCAGCAGTGGTCTTTTGATATTCAGAACAAGGGAGATGTTTTTCTCTAGAAATAAATCCTGAGCATAACGGGACACAGATTTCTCTACCAATACGACACTTGGTTGGTGCGCTTTGATCTTCGCAACAGCCATTTTCAAATAATCTGTTTCCTGGAGTTAAAAAAAACTATGAGTGCATCCCTATCAGCAGCTGTCTATAACCTTGTCAGTGTCCTTTCTGTTTACAACATAAGCGTGGACAGACTGGAATTCACAGGCAATACCTGCTGCAGTAATGTATCAAAACTTGAAAGCAAATTTGATACACGCTGATATTCGAGTGCACCACCAAGAATCAAGATTTGAGGCTTTTCCTTTTTTGATGACATACGCCGGTGAGCAACATTCTTCTTACAAACAACTCCTTTTACAACAAAACTGTAAATAAAGGAATGGATGTATAAAACAAAAAATCTCAAGTGGAGATCAAAGAAATGCACAGATAAATATAGTAACACACTATGAAACTCAAAGCGCTGTAGATTAATAAAAACAAAGCAAGTACACATCAAGTGGCAACAGAAGGCAATTGAATTACAAAGCTTCAGTTTCAATTAACTATAAGGTTATGGACGCTCAACCATATAGATGTAAAATCATCAATACATATGAATGTGAATAGTGATGCATGGAAATTGGAAAATAGAATTTGTTTACCTTTCACTTGGGTGACCACAAGCTAAGCATTTCACCTTAACATAGCCACCAGGGTCCATCTGACCGCCTTTGCTGGTGGTATCTGGCTTCAAAAGAGATGCAGCTTCCCAAGACAAAGAAGTAACTATATCTAGCCAACTCTCTTTGCCACTTTTATCAACTAATGGTACCTTTTCAGCCTGAAGAAGTTGAGAAACTAACGCCCGAAAATGGCCATCAACAATGTCTTTCATGGCTTTCTTGTGTTCCTCAGCTGATTTATCTCTACTTCGACAGTGCCCACTGCCAAAGCTGTTTGAGCGAAGATATCCCCACTCTCCTGTAGCATCCACCCCCTCATCATCATCATGTTCACCATCGTGATCATCCTCTTCGTCCTCAGGTTCTGGAGGTACCCAAAGTGAGCTATTGTTTTCAAAGTCTACAGGCTCATTATCTAGCACTTCCATGCTATACATGGAAGAAGACCGAGCATTGCAGCACTCATCAACGTTATGATCTTCATTCTTATCTGCTCCCAAGGAATCAACTAAGGTTGTCAAATCTTTCCTTGGGGAAGTAGATTCTTTTGCGTCATCACTACAGTCAACATGATGTCCATCAAAATACATAGGTCCATAATATTCTTCAGAATTTTGCATGTGCTGCTCTTCCAAATCTGAACGGAAAACTGTGTAGTCATCATCTTCATCGTCACTCCTAACACAAAATAAATGTTATTTAACAACAATGCACTTGGGATTCAAAATAAAATTTCCTATTATCTAATATTACAATTCATTAGAGCTATGAGGGACAAATCAGATAATACAAGAAATGGAATTCTCATTGCAACGTAACACCATGGATCTAGTTAAATCACTGTTCCTCTAAAGAATAGGCACATTCCTTGGCAAAATGAAGTGAAAAACACAATAGATATCATGAACTGAATTGAGTATATTTCATTTTAAGGGAGTGGGTACCTGATAAGGACAAGCAAGTCAGAATGTAACACAGCAGCTAAAATGCAACACGGGAAGCTGAGGTCAAGGACCTGAGCGGCCTGGTCCTATGGCGTGCAGTGAGAGAAGCACTAATGGGTACACAGGGAGTGGGGTAGAGATAGAAAGGTGAAGGAATATATAGACGATTAATGCTTACATGACTTTCAATAAAATAGATTATCCCTTCAAATAGAGATGGTCTCCAAACAAATCTTATAAATAAAAACAAACTACCGATTGGCAGAGCTGTCTAATTTTCAAATAAAACTTATCTCCTAAGTAGATCTTGAGACTGGGCCCTAGGAGTTAGTGCAGCTCCGAATAACGGTAGAATCCAAAAGTTTGAGGTAATGTACTAAAAAAGGGCCCTGATACCAATAGCAAAGTAAGTGGACAAGCACTTTTTCAAACAACTTATCCAAAAGCTGCAAATACCAGGACTTGCTATGCCCAAGCATCCACAGAGAATTTCTTGTTGCTCAACAAGTCTACCTGATACATGCTGGCCTAGAGCACATGATAGACTCAGAAACCAGAAAGCATACATGCTGGTCCAAATAACAGTTATGTACTTAGAATTTTAGCTAGTTGCTGAGAGTAGAGATGCACCTGATGCAAAAGAATCATATCTCCAAAAGAATATCCAAAGAGTTCAAAGACTGATATTTCTATGTCCGAGGATCCGCAAAGAAAATATTATGGCTCAACTAGTAAGTACACATTTGTTCTACACCTCTACCCAAGACATATATAACATGCAACAGCATCTCACAGGCACGGATCCAAGCTCCTAATCAGTCGATCAATGCACATGTAAACTTATATTCACAAAATAATATTTGTTCTCAATAGCATTGAGAAAAATCAAGTTCCAATTTCTTAAACAACAAAGCACGAATCATGGAAAAGCCTTACCTCTGCAAGCAAAAGTTGAATTGATTGGACGACTTGTCAGCATAAGCTGCAGGCTCCATGGCTGGAGCAGGGTCCATAGCAGGCAGCTGCTTCTCAGGATAGCCGTCATCCTCGCCGCAGTTGCCCTCTCCGTGGACCGGCACCGACGCAAAGTCGGAGTAGCTAATATTCGCATAGGACGACATTTGCCCGTTCATCCCAGTGAAGCTGGACTTGTCACTACCAACGCTAGCTGCGGATAGGGACGGGCTGGTCGGCTGCTGCCCTGCCGCGTCCCCGCGCGCTGCGGCTTCCTCCTCCAGCCAGCGCTTAAAGCAGTAGTTACAGACCCTGATCCTCTCGCCGTCCTCCCTCGCGGCGTCCCCCGGCGAGCGTGGCACAGAGTTAGCCGTGCACCGGGCGCAGAACACGCGTCCGCAGTGCCGGCAATGGTGGCGCCGGTTCAGGATGGTGAACTGCGCGTCGCAGTCGTAGCACACGCGGCAGCTCTGGTCCGGCATCCAAAAGTCTCTAGAGAGGTCGTGCGGCTGCCCGGCCGCCGCCGCCGCCGCGGCCGACTGCGACTGCGACTGCGACGCGGGCGGCGGCGGAGAGTGGTCGCCCCGCCGCGGCATCCACGACTTCACCGCACCGAACAACTCCACGAGCCGCCCATCCGGCGATCCCATCATCCGCGCCACGCTTACCACCTCCTCCTCCACCTCCAGCAGCCCCACCCCTCATGCTCAATCCGGCGACGCCTCAATCCGCATAGCTAGCTTCCCCTAGAGCCAAAACCACTCCGCCGCCGCGCCGCAACCCGCCCACCAGATCAGATCACAAACCGAGGCGGAGACGGAGGCGGCAGCAGCAGCAGCAGCAGTAGCAGCAGCGGAAGCTAGCAACTCACAGGCAGACACAGCAGCCTCGACGAATTGGGCACCAAGACTCCGAGCTCGCCGGCGCGGCTGAGATCGAAGCGAAGCAACTAATTAATAGCTAGGAATCGCGGGGAGGGGAGCTAATTTGGCTTAAGAGAAGAACAAAAGAGGTTAATAACTTGGGCTGAGATTAGGAGGGGCGGAGGGGGCTGAGGGTTCCAGAAGGGCGCCAGTGGAGCACGGGAGGCTGGAGGGTGCGGTGCCGATTCACGGGGACGGAGATGGAAAAGGAGGGGGGGGATTGATTAACGGACGCGTTTCCGTTTTTTCGAATCTTTTTCTTGATGATTTTTGTGTTTTCCTTTTCTGCTTTTATTTGCTTTTCTTGGCGCCACCCGCTTCTACCTCTCTCGAGTTTCGCTATCCGCTGTTGTTATTCGGTTTCATTCCACGCTTTATTGTAGGATTTGGGCATAAATCAATGCGTTTCACTGCACACTTTATTGGGGATTTCCTTTGCATTGGGGCATAAATCAATTGGCTCAAACAAAATTTAGGTCTTGTTTAATTCACCCTAAAAACTAAAAAAATTTAAAATTTTCCGTCACATTAAATCTTACGGCACATACATAAAATATTAAATATAGATAAAAACAAAAACTAATTATATAGTTTCTTTGTAAATCACGAGATAAATATTTTGAACTTAGTTAGTCCATGACTGGATAATATTTACTAAATAAAAACAAAAATACTACAATCCTTAAAATCAGAAACTTTTAGGTACTGAAAAAGTCCTTACTGTACCGTACCTTTGCACGGTAAAGTGGCGACAGTATCGTTTTTTCTTTTTCTTTGTTTGACACGCCAAGGCTGCGGACTGCAGCTATTTCTTGTTTCTGTGTTTCATCTCATATTTTACATGCTTTATATATTTCCTATAATTTATAATAAAGGCTATTTGTTTTCTTACGTGTATGCAATACGCGATTTAGTGGCGATTCATGCTTATTATTATTTTGTTGTATTGCGATTTTCAATATAGCGTGTCGTATACAGTAAGAGCAATTTGCGGCCAGTCATCCTCAACTGATTTTGTATTTTATATTGCTTTTGCACCTTTTCTTGAAATCTTAGTATACTTGTGCCACTTGGCGACTCATGCTATACCAGTCCTCTGTTGTACAAGCATTCAAAAATTATATTCAAGTATAAAGAATTCTAGTAACAATAAAGTTTTACATTAAATAGTTACCATTTATGTTCTCATTTAGTCTGTTCAAAACTGTAAGTTTTGTAAGGCAGATGCGTCTTTTATTATGTGCTCATTTAGTCTGTTCAAAACTGTAAATTTTGTATATATGATAGATGGAGTATATACATTGAAACATCTTATTGATGTGGACTTATATTGCAATGTTTTATTGATGTGGACTTTTGTCGATGATTGTTAGCATAACAATCTAGTTACTAGTGTGATATTTGCTTTAATACTGCTCCTTTTTTTATGAAATTAGCATAACAATCTAGTTACTAGTGTGATATTTGCTTTAATACTGCTCCTTTTTATGAAATACAACGTATTAGATTGTTTAAAACTAGTTATGAGTAAATGTTTAAAAATTGTTCTTAAACTAGTATAAGATATTCTATATTGCTCAGTCACATCTACACGTTTTTGCCTTTTAAACCTTATCCATTATCCATGCATGCATTCATAAATGCCTTTTACATACTATATCTTGCCAAAAATGACTCATACATTCATGTCTTCTGAAACTATGCCTTACTAGAAAATTAAAAAAGTTTATGAGGTCTAGCTAAAGCTTATGTTCTCCAAAGCATGGCTACGTACACTCGTCTCCGATACCATGACACACGGCCCGCTCTAGGGTCCAGACAAGATGTCGCCTCCCTCCTATATACATGTTGCCATGGTTAGTGGTTACAAGTGGAAAAATATTAGGTGCAAACTGAGAAATATTGATGCAAACCATCTTTTCGTTGCAATTATGAAAACACTTCCAAAAAAATCATACATAGAGGTTTTCAAAATTATAAAGCAGTGTCATAGTTCATCCGAAAATGTACGTTGTCCCAAAAGTTGAGAAACAAAAACAGTCTAGAAAATTTCATATGAAACTGACAAATTTAATGTTCAGGTGCACTAAAAGATAAATTCTGACAAATTCGCATAAATTTTGTCTTCTAGTGCACTTGCAAATAAAATTTGTTATTTTTGTGTGGATTTTTACACAATAAGTTCGCCTCCCAACTTTTGAGACAACAATATACATCTACGGATGAACTACGGATATACATTGTTTTATAATTTTTGAAAACCTCTAAGTATAGTTTTAGAAATGTTTTCACATTAACTGAAAAAGGTGGTTTGCATCTAATATTTTCCTGAGTTTGGTTACAATAACAACAACCCTCTCTCCTATCTATGAGGACACCAAGTTACAAGAGGCCAACTTCAACTTTAAACTATCAAATGCACAACTAATAAAATCATAAAAAATGGACTCATATATAATAGTAGAGCGGGGACTTAGGCCATACCATTTGAGGGCAGGCCATGACATGGTCCGAAATATTTTTGGTCATGTCGGCATGACGAGGCCCCGGCCCGCATTTTAGGCCGTGTTTGGACCGACATGACACAAAAATAGCACATAAGTACATGCTATAATATAATTTTCTAATATTTACTATACTACATCTCAATTAATTATTGGATAACGTGTCATAAGTTATGATTAGGCCAAAGAAAAGATTTATCGTTCCATATCGGCATGGCCTGATATGTGACTTGAAGCAGCATGAGAGGGCCCGTGTCTAGCACAGCATGGCATAAATCCCACCTGATGAGCCCATGGCTAGTAAGTACTCACTCCATACTGAAAAAAAAACATACGTCCTATGCAGCGGAGAGTATTGTGGACACGTTTGCCCCTGCGAGCCGCCCGTTCGTGTCCACCAAAAAATAGCGCACCCACCAGGGATCGAACCGACCCCCTAACAGTCAACCTCCCAACTCGCACTTGCTAGCCAATCTACGAATCTTTCCTGGATAACATGCACCCGGCAGTCTATTTAATAAGATCAAAGGAGAAAAAATACCCTCTAATTAATGACTCTTTGGTTACCACAATCATGTCCTAAACGTCCCTTTTCAGTATGGAGGGAGTATTCAGTTTGGCTCATTTTTATTTGATGTAAAGAAAAACAAGATAAAGAAAGAGATCCTAGCTAATACTACAAGATTTGGGACCAAGTTTATTTTTCAAGAAATTAATTTGTGCAAGGAAGAGAAGAAGCGACGCCACTAATTAGCGAACATCCATTCAAAATGAATCCAGCGATCAAATCTCCGACCAGCATTTATTGTCTTAATAGGAAAGTATTCATTTCCACCTAACACGTTTTTAGGATAGTGTAGCATTCAATTTCCTCTCTTTTCTAGCGAACGTCCTCGCGTGCTTCTTTCTCTTTTCCCACACTTTGGCGTGTAGTATAAACATGTGTGTTGCACAACATTATTTTTTCTGTTTTGTGAACTAAAATCTGTGCGGAATTTATATTTTTAAAATACATGTGAGAATAACATTCTTTTTTGTTTTCAAAAACTAATCATTTGAGAATATGGGAAAAGGATTTAAAAAAGGTGGAGAAAGCAAAATAAAAGTAAATGTTACAACCTATAGTACAGAATAAATTCCATAATATGATACAAACTTTCAAAACCAGATAATAATAACTTCATAACTTCTCAGCATATCTACGACATTGAGCATTGTTTCTTTAATTCAAAGATTTGTAAAATATTTTAATATTTAAAATAACAAATATAAAAGAAAAGTTGACAACAAAAGTTAAAGACATAATTCTTAACACTAAGTTAATCAAATAAGTTGGATAGCATATATACAAAAGGAAAGAAAATTAAAGTTAGACACATAACTATGTACTCACTTACTCAAATAAGTTAGGTAGCATAGACATGAAAGCAGTGGCGGACCAGAAACGGATCAAGAAGGAGGCTAAATAACATAGCTAAATTTTTTTTTGCTTGCTCAATCCAGTACACTAATAGATATAGCCAAGATTGATTATTCAATATTGATTCAAAGTGCTCAAAAGTAAAGATTCATAGAATAAACATAGAAAAATATCAAATACATGGAATCTTTTGCTAAAAAAAACTGTTAAAAAAATTTGAGCCCAGAGGGGGGCTGCAGCCACTCCAGCACCCCCCCTACGTCTGCCAATGCATGAAAGAACAAGTTAGGTACATAATTTTATAGACTAAGTTAATTGGCAAGTTAGGTAGCACACCCATGAAAACAAAAAAAGTTATATAATAACTCTGCTATTTAACATATTAGTACAAATATGAAAATTATGTACGAAAATAACTACGTACTGTAACTTATAAGTTAGCTTGCTAGTCGTGTTGGCATATGCCTAATTGATTGCAAAACTTTCATATAATGTAATTTATGTTAAGTTTATTTAGGTCACGTTGACTTCCATCCTTCCACAGTAATCTATGGATTACTTGAGAATCTGTTTGGCTAGCTAACTTTTTAACTAATGTTGATGTTAATTTATTGTGAGAGAAAAACATTGATCCATAGTTGAAAAGTAGTGTTAATAAGTTCAAGCAAACAGGATGTTGTAACCAGTCAAACTCTTCTCCTACTTCATGAAATACGTGTCACAAGGATACACTCTCGAAAAAACTTATAAATTAGATGAACAAATTTATATGTACAAAGTAACCATTGATAACTTATATTACAATACTAACTTTTTTTTGTATAATTTAGATATATAACTTGTTCAATGACTTAGATGTAAAATTAGACATATAAGTTATATACTTAACTTAGATTTATAAATTAATATCATACCCTATTAACATAACATAAACATGAAACTATAAAAAAGATAAAATATAAAAAGACAAAATATGGTGCATTAAATTATATTATTCATCCACAACTAGTGTATAGATACATATTATAATCATATAAATTAGATAGATTAATATATAAAGGGTAAAAAAGATAAAGAGAAAAAAGAGAAAATGGACGCACCATATGACAGAAAGAGACAACAAGCACTTGCATATTTGGAGATATAAATATTACCAGTATTTTCTATAAATCTAGAAAGTTGAGAGAAAATTTGGCCCATATGACCCTGTTTTAGGAAAGGGGGAGGAGTATTGTATATTTAGAAATGGAGGAGTATAAACCTATAAATAAAATAGTAGCTACTATGCGCCAATATGTTTTGTTATAAGGCTGACAAGATAATTAACATTTCAAAGTTTTTCAACTTGTCAGTGTTATTTTAGCTGGTACGATTCTTTTTAGAATTTGTGGCCATTTTGGAAGAAAAATATAGTGCTGTTCGTTGGTCTGAAAAGTAATGAGTAATAGCTAAAAGTACAGTTTGCTAGCAAATTCGACAAATAAGCTCAAGTGAAAAGATTTTCAAGTAGTAGTCACTTCTACTCTTATTTCTGAAACTGAATAATTGGGATAATTAGCTATACTCGCATACTCCTATACTCCTATGTGATATGTCCTTAGACAATAACCCAAATAATCCATCATATAACACACAGAAACTTTGCATATATCTACGAATGAACATAACCGCAACGGCATGCGCGCGCAGTACTTATCTGTCACCGTCGCTCGCGTTTTACGATTCGCACTGGTCAACCCGTCTCTCTTTTACTGCTTCCCTTTCCCAGCTTTCTGCAGCTCACGTTTGATTCCCGGTTCTAGATTCGGGAGTCTACTCCACGCTCGACATCCCGTGTTCGAATCCCCGTGCTCTCTTGTTCGTCTTTTTTCTTTTTCTTTACGCCAGTTTTGTAATTCTGCTGGTGTCTTTAACTCCTTATCTTTTTTCTTATACTCATCCGTTGTTTGGCATTCCAACTATTTTCTGATCCGGATAGCCTCTTATTAGGCCTGGTTTAGATCCGTTTTTTATTTCTACAAGTATCATTTTCGTTTGTATTTTGTAATTATTATCCAAGGCCTTGTTTAATTCCCAAAAAATTTTACAAAACTTTTCAGATTCTCCGTCACATTAAATCTTTAGACGCATGCATGGAATATTAAATATAAACAAAAATAAAAACTAATTGCACAGTTTGATCAGAATTGACGAGACAAATCTTTTTAGTCTATAATTGGACAATATTTGTCAAATATAAACGAAAGTGCTACAGTGTCGATTTCCCAAAAAATTTTGAACTAAACAAGGCTCAACTATAAACTAATTAGGATTAAAAGATTCATCTTGCAAAATTACAGATAAACTATACAGTTAGTTATTTTTTTTATCTATATTTATGATTTTTATATGTGCTATAAGATTTAATATGATAGACATGTCCAGTAAAATTTGATGCGATACGCAATCTTTAAATATTTTTAGATTTTGTTTGCAAACCAGTATACGAGGGGTGGGTTGAGCTGGTGGAGCGGCGCTGGCAAGGTGAGGGCGGTGGCTACTGTCAACAGTGTACTGTGCATAGGCATAGGTGTAACTTTTGAGATGAAATGACAAGGGGGCAGCCAGTGCATGGTGTAGGTGTAACTTTTGAGATGAAATGACAAGGGGGCAGCCAGTGCATTTGGGCCTTGACGACGAAATCCAAAAAGTTTTTCAAGATTTCATATCAAATCGAATCTTACGGCACATGCATAAAGCATTAAATATAGACGAAAATAAAAACTAATCACACAGTTTGACCGTAAATCGCGAGACGAATTTTTTAACCATAGTTAGTCTATGATTGGATAATATTTACCACAAACAAACGAAAGTGCTACAGTTTCGAAAACTTTTCAGAACTAAACAAGACCTTCGTGTAGTGCAGTGGGACAGAGATTTTGCCCGCGCGCATGAGACTACGGTATTGTTTAGTTGCCAAAATATTTTATAAAATTTTTCACATTTCTCGTTACATCGAGGCCTTGTTTAGGTCTTGTTTATTTTCATCTAAAAACCTAAAAATTTTCAAGATTCTCTATCACATCAAATCTTAAAAATTTTCAAGATTCTCTATCACATCAAATCTTTAGACATATGCATAAAGTAGTAAATATAAACAAAAATAAACATCGAATCTTTAGACTAATTGCACAGTTTGGTCGGAATTTACGAGACGAATCTTTTGAGCCAACTTAGTCCATGGTTGGACAATAATTACCACAAACAAATGAAAGTGCTACAATGTCGCGAAATTTTTCTCTTCGCGAACTAAACATGGCTTTACTTCCATCCAAAAACCTAAAATTTTTCAAGATTTCTCGTCACATCGAATCTTTAGACGCATGCATAGAGTATTAAATATAGACGAAAATAAAATCTACACAGTTTGGTTGGAATTTGTGAGACAAATCTTTTGAGCCTAGTTAATTTATAGTTGGACAATAATTATCACAAACAAACGAAAGTGCTATAGTGTCGTGAAATTTTTCCTCTAAGAAACTAAATACAGTCCGAATCTTGCGACACATGCATGGAGCATTAAATATAGATAAAATAAATAACTAATTAACAGTTTACATATAATTTTTGAGACGAACCTTTTGAGCCTCGTTAGTCCATGATTAGACAATATTTGTCAAATACAAACGAACTATTTTGCAAAAAAAAATTAGAAGTAATCAAGGCTCGTTTTTGTTAGCCAAACAATTTTATTTTAGTATTATAATACTCTTGTTTTTATTTAGTAATTATTGTTTACCTATAAACTAACTAGACTTAAAAAATTCATTTAAATAGATTTACAGCCTAAATAGATCAGAGCTAGCATTTATAAAAGTTTTAATTCACTGCGATGAACAAAATGAAGATCATGTACCACCATAGATAAGCAAATTTTATTCCAGTAGTTCTACCAACAAAGACAAATAACTCATAGTACCATCCTGAAAATTTTAGTGACTAATACTAAACAAATTTCAGAGTACAACAACATACTAAATTCATTTCGAAACTAAACAAACTGCTCGACTGTAACAGCAAGAGTTATGCCACAAGCTTGTGTTTTATAAACATTGATGTTTTTTTATAAACTTAATCAAATTTAGTTTTTTCTATAAACTTGGTCGAAGATATAAAGAGCTATAAAAATAGAATCAGTTAAAACACATCAAGAGAAAGAAAATTTGATACCTTTTATTTTTGATAATTGGTCAAAAATATAAGACCAACAAAAATGCAATCCGTAAAGAAAACAGGAGAAAAAAAATAGATGCTCCATACGCACACTTGCAAATTCAGGCCTTAGGAGCACTAGCATTTGACAGAAAAAATAAACTTCAAGAAGCACTACTATAAACATATTTTATGCTATATGTAATTATATTAAATTAATATTATAAATCTTAATGGTTTTACTAAAGATCAGTTAAATTTTAAAAATTTTAATTTAAAATAACTCTAAAAATCTACATAGGAATATAGACCTTGCCAACGGGAAACTTTGGCCTTGTTTAGTTCGCGAAATTTTTTGACTTTGACTACTATAGCATTTCTGTTTGTATTTGATAATTATTGTTTAATCATGGACTAACTAGGCTTAAAAGATTCGTTCCCTAAATTATAGAAAAACTATGTAATTAGTTTTTGTTTTCGTCTATATTTAATACTCCATAAATGTGACGGAGAATTTTGAAAAATTTTGGAAACTAAACAAGGCCTTTGGTAAAACTTGAAGTACATGTGAGGCCTTGTTTAGATTATTTTTTTGGATTTTAACATTTTAGCCCTTTTGGCTCGTGATTTACAGGTATAATTAGTTTTTCGCTATAGTTACAAATACGTTCTACTACAGTCTTTTCGCTAAAAGTAATGCAGTGTTATCCCTGGAAAGGTTAGAGTGACGTGAGCAGTCAAGACTGAACGAAGTGTTTGCTTTGCTCGTGTGGATGAGGCCTTGCTTAGATGTAAAAAGTTTTTTGATTTTAATACTATAGTATATTCGTTTATATTTAATAATTATTATTTAATTATAGATTAACTATGTTTTAAAATTTTAGTTATAAATTATAGATAAATTATATATTTAATTATTTTTTATTTATATTTAATATTCCAAAAGATTTGATGTAACGTTTTAAAAAGTTTCTACATTTTAGGCAGCCTGAGTGCACCGCGATGGGCATTGCATTTGAGCAAGCAGATAGCAAGCAGACGATGGGAGCGTACTAGATATTGCCAATGTTTAGATCACTCAAATCTAAAAACTTTTCAAGATTTTTCATCACATCAAAATTTACGACACATACATAGAGCATTAAATATAGATAAAAATAAAAATTAATTGCACAGTTTGTTGTGGGGTGGCTAGTGGAAAATAAATGTCCACAAGCATTTGTGGAGATCGCGAGCACTGGAACAGTGCAGAGAGCAAGGTACTAGTATTTGTTTTGTACTCAAAATAATTGTCGTTTTAGATTTTTTATCACAAGTTTAACTAGATTTATAAAATATATATATAATATTTATATCTCTAAATAATTAAAAACTAGATTCAAAGATATATATATAATATTTGTATCTCTAAATAATTAAAAACTAAATTTAAATAGTATTTACTAGAAGTTTAATTAAAATAAATAATTTTAACGACACATAATCCGTAGTTATATGTTTTGTTGGACGTATTGGTGTACTATGATCTAGTACTACATACTCCATTGTCATCCCTGTAATGTACGGAGTACATTGGACAAAGGAAAAAGGTACAGTCAGTTCAGCATTCACATTATGGAGGATTTATGTCCTCAAATTTCAATTATATATTCTAAATAATTGAAGTTCAAAGTGAGCTTAAAAGTTAAAATAAAACATGCGGCAGGAGCACGGAATACTTTTATCCGTAGGTAATATACTTTCACTATTTAACTGTCGTCATGGGATACATGCCTGTCAATCCAAGTGAGTAAATTCGGGGTAATATAGTGGGCTAGCATAGTACATTCATTAAAAATGAAAAATTACAAATTTGATTATTCCCATGCTCAAACACACACGGCATAGTACTATTTATTGAATTGTGGAATAATTTAACACGTCATAAAAGAGAGTGTCAGTGTGATTATTGAGTTTTGGTTGTCATCCTATCATAATTACATATTGTTAAATCATATATCTCCTCTAATTTTCCCTTTTAACATAAA